>SKEJ01001362.1_pt1 | contig 13474 bp, 5 predicted proteins | sample 4826721 | NCBI WGS metagenome assembly SKEJ01 (sample SAMN11008812, study PRJNA524170) | human gut metagenome | biome: Human fecal sample; material: Feces; isolation source: fecal sample from pouch patient p31 | host: Homo sapiens | place: Israel: Tel-Aviv | collected 2015-06-02 | reverse complement strand
AGATTATACCATATAAATAGAAGAAAACAAAGCCACTTATATTACACTTCTATTACAATTGCGAGATAAATCCAAAACAAAAATGACATTTTCATATCATTTCAATTTATTTCGTAAAACGCATTTTCTAAAATAGCATCCCATGACTTCTCTAGTCCTTCCCTGGTTACAGAAGAAAAGATAATAAAGGTGTCAGCAGGATCAAAATCTAGTTTTTTCTTGATGATCGATTCGTGTTTGTTCCATTTTCCACGCGGAATCTTATCTGCCTTAGTCGCTACCAAGATTACGGGAATTTCATAATATTTTAAGAATTCATACATCTGAACATCATCTGCAGAAGGTTCATGACGAAAATCGACTAGGCTAACGACTGCTTTTAAGTTCTCACGACTGGTGAGGTATTCTTCAATCATCCGCCCCCACTTCTCGCGTTCTTTTTTAGAGACACGTGCATAGCCATAACCAGGTACGTCTACCAAACGGAGTTTATCATCGATATTGAAGAAATTTAGCAATTGGGTTTTTCCTGGTTTCCCAGATGTTCTGGCCAGGTTATTTCGATTTAAGAGAGTATTAATAAAAGAAGACTTGCCGACATTTGATCGACCGGCAAGTGCAACTTCTGGAATCTCATCTTGAGGATAATGACTCTTATTTGCAGCGCTTAAGAGGATATCCGCATTATGTGTGTTAATTTCCATATTTTATCTTTCTAGGCTGTTTCGAGAATGGGTTTTTCAGTTCCATCTACAGCTTCTTTTGTAATTCGAACAAGTTTGACATCTTCTTGACTTGGAATTTCAAACATGACATCCATCATGGTTTCTTCGATAATCGAACGAAGTCCACGAGCTCCTGTTTTTCTTTCGATGGCTTTATTCGCAATCTCTTGAAGAGCTTCGTCATCAAATTCCAATTCAACATTATCATAAGAGAGTAAGGTTTGGTATTGTTTTACCAGAGCATTGCGTGGCTCTTTCAAGATACGGACAAGATCGTCAACTGTCAATTGCTCAAGAGCAGCAAAGACTGGAAGACGTCCGATCAATTCTGGGATAATCCCAAATTTTTGAATATCTTCCGCAACGATTTCTTGCATGTAAGAGCTGGATTCATCAATAGCTTTATTGTTCTTACCGAAACCGATGATTTTTTCACCAAGACGTTGCTTAACAATTTCTTCGATCCCATCAAAAGCCCCACCTACGATAAAGAGGATGTTCTTGGTGTCCACTTGGATCATCTCTTGTTGAGGGTGTTTACGTCCCCCTTGAGGTGGTACACTAGCGACAGTTCCTTCGATGATCTTCAAGAGAGCTTGTTGCACCCCTTCACCAGAAACGTCACGTGTGATCGAGACGTTTTCACTTTTCTTAGCGATCTTATCAATTTCATCGACATAGATGATGCCACGTTCTGCACGCTCAATATTGAAATCCGCTGCCTGAAGAAGTTTTAAGAGAATATTTTCAACGTCTTCACCCACATAACCGGCTTCAGTTAAAGCTGTTGCATCTGCAATAGCAAATGGAACATTCAGGCTACGAGCCAAGGTTTGGGCCAAGAAAGTCTTTCCTGAACCAGTAGGTCCAATCATGAGGATGTTTGATTTTTGCAATTCAACATCCGTCTCATCTTCGCGTGTATCGTGGAAGTTAATGCGTTTGTAGTGGTTGTATACCGCTACTGCAAGGGCACGTTTAGCCCGATCTTGACCGATCACATAGTGGTTCAAGATATTGAGCAATTCGATTGGTTTTGGAACTTCGCTAAGGTCTGCAAGAACTTCTTCTGCTAGCTCCTCACGAATAATTTCTTGTGCTAACTCTACACATTCATTACAGATAAACGCATTGTTCCCTGCAATGATTTTTTGGACTTCATCTTGACTCTTTCCGCAAAATGAGCAATAAACCATCATATCATTATTTTGATTCGTTGGCATGTATTTCCTCTTTCTGTCATTTTCTGTTTCTATTTAGTTTAAAATAAGGTCATGTAAAAGGCGTGAATGGAATTCACAAGATTGGTAAAAGCATTTAGTAAGAATAAAATAGCGAGGCCAAACCGTTTTTTACGAAAGGTTTGTAAGGCGCAAATCAAACAGATGACACATAGGACAGCTGTAAAAAAACCAAAGACACTTCGCTCCATTATTCTAAATCCTTTCTCTTATAATAGTTGACCGTAAAATCATATGGGTTTTTCTCATCTTTCGGATGATGGACTTGACGGAATCTTTCATAGTTGCTCTCTTCAAATATTGGTGCCAATGTATCTCCATCAATCGTTGCATGAATCATGGTCTGGATCAACTCTTCTAACTGATCAGAGAAAAGCCTTAAAATCTGACTCCCCCCAATAATGTAAAGATCCTTCTCTTGGTTCTGATACCACTCTAAGACTTCTTCTTTGCTGTGCATAACAAGTACAGCGTCATTTTCAGGATCGTAGGCTTGATCTTGCGTTAAGATAATGCTGGTCCGACCTGGTAGAACCCGTTTTTTCATACCATCAAAGGTCACTCTTCCCATGAGAATCGCTTGTCCCATGGTTGTTTCTTTGAAATGCTGAAGCTCAGCTGGCAGATGCCAAGGCATGACTTGGTCCTTTCCAATAATGCCATTTTCAGTTTGAGCCCAGATACCAATTATCTTTTTCATTCTCTCATCCTTTTACACTGATACTTCTATTTTATCAAATTTTCTTATAAAAGACTGATTTCAACTATCCAGTTTGGAGGATATTTTTTCAAATACAAACAGAAAAAACCGCGAGATTTTCGCGGTTTTTCTTAGCCACAAGTTAGCTTAGTCTTCTTTTTTGCGTTTTGCAAATCCAAACAATGAGAGACCTGCTAAAGCACTAAACATTGCAAGACCAGCAGTAGAAGATTCTTTTGTTCCTGTGTTTGGAAGTTGTGCAGTAGGATTTTGTGGATCGATATACTTCACTTCTTCTTTCGTTTCTGGAACGACAGGAATCGTTGGTTCTTCTGGTTTTGGTTGTGGAGTAGGTTGTGGTTGTGGTTCTGGTGTTGGTTGTGGAGTAGGCTGTGGCTGTGGCTCTGGTGTCGGAGTTGGATCTGGCATTGGAGTTGGTGTCACAGTCTTCTTGTAGATATGTTGAATGTTTCCATCTTTATCTACAACAGTCTTCACGAAGTCATAACCTGGGATATCTTTCTTCGGTTGTTCCCCATCTTCTGTTGGGTTACCTGGGATTGGGTCCCCATTTTCGTCTACATATGAAGTCGTCACTTTTTCATAGACGTGTTCAGTATCACCATTAGGCAATTTCTTCGTTTCCACAAAGCGGTAACCTGGAATTTCAGCTTTTGGCTCTTCTCCATCAACTGCAGGATATCCTGGGATTTCCTTACCTTCTTTATCAACATACTTAGTGATTGGAAGGACAGTTGGTGTGTAAGTTGCAGAAGCTTTTGTTCCGTTCACATCTTCACGAACCACTGTTACAGCTGGTGCTGTTCCAGTGAATTCAGGTTCTGGTGTGAAGGTTACAGTTCCATCTGCTGCTACTGTGTATGTACCAACACCTGGAATTGTCTTCGTAGTTGAACCATCTTCAAAGGTTGCTGGAACTCCGTCATTCATTGGTACACGGCTGTCACCTTCTGTGAAGGTTGGTTTGCCTGTTTGGGTTTGACCCTTCTTACCAATTGAAGTAACTGGTTCTGCTGTTGGTGTAACTGGTGTTACAGTTGGTGTGTAAGTAGCTGTAACTGGTGTACCGTTCTTATCAACACGTTTCACGGTTACGCCTGTACCGGTTCCTGTGAATGATTTTTCTGGTACGAAGGTTACTGTTCCGTCTGGAGCAACTGTGTAAGTTCCTTCACCTGGAATTGTCTTAGTAGTTGATCCATCTTCAAAGGTTGCTGGCACATCATCATCCATTGGCACACTTGGGTTACCAGGCGTGAAGCTTGGCTTGCCAGATTGGGTTTGACCTTGGATGTCTTTAGAAGTTGCAGGTTCTGCTGTTGGAGTCACAGGAGTTACAGTTGGTGTGTAAGTTGCAGAAGCTTTGGTTCCATTCTTATCTTCGCGAACAACCGTTACTGCTGGTGCAGTTCCAACAAATGATTTCTCTGGAACGAAGGTTACTGTTCCGTCTGGGGCTACAGTATAAGTACCAACACCTTCTACTGTCTTAGTAGTTGAACCATCGTCAAATGTTGCTGGAACTTCGTCGTTCATTGGCACACGGCTATCACCTTCTGTGAAGGTTGGTTTACCTGTTTGAGTAGCACCTTGTACATCAGTAGATACTGCTGGAGCACCTGTTGGTGTTACAGGGGTTACTGTTGGTGTGTACTTAGCTGTAACTGGAGTACCGTTCTTATCAACACGTTTCACGGTTACACCTGTACCTGTTCCTGTGAATGATTTTTCTGGTACGAAGGTTACTGTTCCGTCTGGAGCAACTGTGTAAGTTCCTTCGCCTGGAATGGTCTTCGTAGTTGTTCCATCTTCAAAGGTTGCTGGAACATCATCATCCATTGGGATTGCAGGGTTACCAGGTTTGAAGCTTGGTGTACCTGTTTGAGTTTTACCTTGGATATCTGTAGATGTTGCAGGGTCAGCAGTTGGTACAACCGGAGTAATCTTAGGTGTGTAGGTTGTTTCAGCAACTGTTCCGTTTGTATCTTTACCTTGAACCTTAACTGGAACGACTTCACCTGAGTATGATTTATCCGTTGGTGTGAAGGTTACAACACCAGTTTCTTTATCAACTGTGAAGGTACCGATCACATCACCTGTTGGTGATTTCGCATCTACTGATGCTGCTGGTTGGCCATTTTCATCAAGAAGAGTAATGGTATCTTTGTCGATTGGCGCAACTGGATCACCTTCTGTGAAGGTTACAGTTCCAGTTTGAACCACACCTTGAGGGGCTTCTGATTCAGCTGGAGTTGCTGTAGGAGTTACTGGAGTTACAGTTGGTGTGTACTTAGCTGTAACTGGTGTACCATTCTTATCAACACGTTTCACAGTTACGCCTGTACCTGTTCCTGTGAATGATTTTTCTGGTACGAAGGTTACTGTTCCGTCTGGAGCAACAGTGTAAGTTCCTTCACCTGGAATGTTCTTGGTTGTTGAGCCATCTTCAAATGTTGCAGGTGTATCATCATCCATTGGAACATTTGGATTACCTGGTGTGAAGGTTGGTGTACCTGTTTGCGTTTGACCTTGTTTGTCAGTAGATGTTGTATCTTCTGCAGTTGGTGTTACCGGTGTTACAGTTGGTGTGTAGGTTGCAGAAGCTTTTGTTCCGTTCTTATCTTCGCGGACAACTGTCACTGCTGGTGCAGTTCCGACGAATGATTTCTCAGGAACGAAAGTAACTGTTCCGTCTGAAGCTACTGTGTAAGTACCAACTCCCTCAACTGTCTTAGTTGTTGAACCATCATCGAAGGTTGCAGGAACATCATCGTTCATTGGTACACGGCTATCGCCTGCAGTAAATTCAGGTTTACCAGTTTGTGTCGCACCTTGGATATCTGTTGTTTCAGCTGGTGCAGCTGTTGGAGTTACTGGTGTCACAGTTGGTGTGTACTTAGCTGTGATTTCAGTACCGTTCTTATCCACGCGTTTCACTGTTACGCCTGTAGCGGTTCCAGTGAATGATTTTTCTGGTACGAAGGTTACTGTTCCATCTGGAGAAACAGTGTAAGTTCCTTCACCATCTACTGTTTTAGTGGTTGAACCATCTTCAAAGGTCGCTGGAGTATCTTCATCGATTGGAACATTTGGATCACCTTCAATAAAGGTTGGTTTACCAGATTGTGTTTGACCTTGGATGTCAGTCGATGTAGCATCTTCAGAAGTTGGAACAACTGGAGTAATTTTCGGTGTATAAGTTGTTTCAACTGTAGTTCCGTTTGTATCAGCTGCTTGAACCTTAACTGGGACAACATCACCTGAATAAGATTTATCTGTTGGTGTGAAAGTAACTAAACCTGTATCTTTATCAACTGTGTATGTACCGATCACATCACCTGCTGGTGATTTCGCTTCTACTGATGCTGCTGGTTGACCATTTTCATCAAGAAGAGTAATCGAATCCTTGTTAATTGGAGCTACTTCATCACCTTCAGTAAAGGTTACAGTGCCAGTTTGAACAAGACCTTGAGGTCCAGTAGATTCAGCTGGTGTTGCTGTTGGAGTTACTGGAGTTACAGTTGGTGTGTAAGTTGCAGAAGCTTTGGTTCCGTTCTTATCTTCACGAACAACCGTTACAGCTGGTGCTTTACCTGTGAATGATTTCTCAGGAACAAAGGTTACCGTTCCGTCTGCTGCTACTGTGTAAGTACCAACGCCGTCTACTGTCTTAGTCGTTGAGCCATCGTCGAAAGTAGCTGGAACATCATCGTTCATTGGTACACGGCTGTCGCCTTCAGTAAATTCAGGCTTACCTGTTTGAGTTTGACCTTGCTTACCTGTTGTTTCAACTGGTGTCGCTGTCGGTGTGACTGGAGTTACTGTTGGCGTGTACGTTGCAGAAGCTTTAGTTCCGTTCTTATCTTCGCGAACAACCGTTACGGCTGGTGCTTTACCTGTGAATGATTTCTCAGGGGTAAAGGTTACGGTTCCGTCTGCTGCTACAGTGTAAGTACCAACGCCGTCAACAGTCTTGGTAGTTGAGCCATCATCAAATGTTGCTGGAACATCATCGTTCATTGGCACACGACTATCGCCTTCAGTAAATACAGGCTTACCTGTTTGAGTTGCACCTTGAATATCAGTTGTTTCAGCTGGTGTAGCTGTTGGAGTTACTGGAACAATTTCAGGTGTGTAGGTTGTATCCACCTTGATGCCGTTTGAGCTTTCAGCTTGAACCTTAACAGGCGTTACTTTACCTGTATAAGATTTGTCAGTTGGTGTGAAGGTTACTTGTCCAGTTGCTGGATCAATTGAGTACGTACCGATTTCAGTTGTACCATCTTCAGCATAGGCTGGCGTAGTCGCCACTTCATTTCCATCTTTGTCCAAAAGTGTGTAGCTATTATCTTTTATTGTAATAGCTTTATCTTGACCATTTACTTGAACAGTTGCACCTTCAAAGGTTGGTGTTCCAGTTTGTGTCGCACCTTGGATATCTTTAGATGTAGCTGGTTTAGCTGTTGGAACAGCTGCTACAACTGTTGGTGTGTAACTTGCATCTGAAGTGATGGTTGAAGTCTTACCATCTTCATTTGTAATCGTCGCTATTGCTTGAATTTTCACGCCAGTTGCAGTTCCGACAAAGTCTTTTTCAGGAGTAAAGGTTACTGCTCCGGTAGTAGGATCGATTGTGTAAGTACCTTCACCTGCTACTGTTACAGTTGTTTCATCTGTTGGTTGACCTGTTGCAGGGTCAATCAATTTCTTACTTGTAATTTGAGCAGTCTCATCATCACTCAAAGCAAATGTTGGAGTTTCAGTTTGAGGAATATTTTGAATGTCTTCAGAAACTTTATTTGTTGGAGTAAGAGTGACTGGATTAACAGTTGGTGTGTAAGTTGCAGATGCTTTAGTTCCGTTCTTATCTTCACGAACTACTGTTACAGCTGGTGCAGTACCAGTAAAGCTTGGTTCTGGAACAAATGTTACAGTTCCGTCTGCAGCTACTGTATAAGTACCAACGCCATCAACAGTCTTAGAAGTAGATCCATCATCGAAGGTTGCTGGAACGTCATCATTCATTGGTACACGGTTATTACCTTCAGTGAAGGTTGGTTTGCCAGATTGGGTTGCACCTTGAACACCTGTTGTTTCAGCTGGTGTCGCAGTTGGTGTTACCGGTGTAACTGTTGGTGTGTAAGTTGCAGATGCTTTTGTTCCGTTCTTATCTTCACGAACAACAGTTACAGCAGGTGCAGTTCCAACAAATGATTTTTCTGGTACAAAGGTTACTGTACCGTCTGCTGCCACTGTGTAAGTACCAACACCATCTACAGTCTTCGTAGTTGATCCATCATCAAATGTTGCTGGAACAGCGTCGTTCATAGGCACACGGCTATCGCCTTCAGTGAATTCAGGTTTGCCTGTTTGGGTTGCCCCTTGGATGTCTGTTGATTCAGCTGGTGCAGCTGTTGGGGTTACTGGTGTCACAGTTGGTGTGTATTTAGCTGTGATTTCAGTACCGTTCTTATCAACACGTTTCACTGTTACGCCTGAAGCAGTTCCAGTGAATGATTTTTCTGGGACGAAAGTTACGGTTCCATCTGGAGAAACAGTGTATGTACCTTCTCCATCTACTGTCTTAGTCGTTGAACCATCTTCGAAGGTAGCTGGTGTATCCTCATCAATTGGAACATTTGGATTGCCTTCCGTGAAGGTTGGTTTACCTGTTTGAGTTTGACCTTGGATATCAGTTGATGTAGCATCTTCAGATGTTGGAACAACTGGAGTAATCTTAGGTGTGTAAGTTGTTTCTACTGTTGTACCGTTAGTATCCGCAGCTTGAACCTTAACTGGGACAACATCGCCGGAATAAGATTTATCCGTTGGTGTGAAGGTCACAACACCTGTATCTTTATCAACGGTGAGGGTACCAATTTCTTTACCTTCTGGTGACTTAGCAACTACAGATGTTGCTGGTTGACCATTTTCATCAAGAAGAGTAATGGTATCCTTGTCGATTGGTGCTACTTCATCACCTTCAGTGAAGGTTACTGTACCTGTTTGAACCAAACCTTGAGGTCCAGTAGATTCAGCAGGTGTTGCAGTTGGAGTTACTGGAGTTACAGTTGGTGTGTAAGTTGCAGAAGCTTTTGTTCCGTTCTTATCTTCACGAACAACTGTTACGGCTGGTGCTTTACCTGTGAATGATTTTTCAGGGACGAATGTAACTGTACCGTCTGAAGCCACCGTGTAAGTACCAACGCCATCGACTGTCTTGGTAGTTGAACCATCATCAAAAGTAGCTGGAACGTCATCATTCATTGGCACACGGCTGTTGCCTTCAGTAAATTTAGGCTTACCTGTTTGGGTTTGTCCTTGTTTACCTGTAGATGTTGTATCTTCTGCAGTCGGTGTTACTGGGGTTACTGTTGGTGTATATGTCGCAGAAGCTTTAGTACCGTTCATGTCTTCACGAACAACCGTCACTGCTGGTGCTGTTCCAGTAAATGATTTCTCAGGAACGAAGGTTACGGTTCCGTCTGCTGCCACTGTGTAAGTACCAACGCCGTCAACAGTCTTAGTCGTTGAGCCATCGTCAAATGTTGCAGCAACATCATCATTCATCGGCACACGGCTATTACCCTCAGTAAATACAGGTTTACCAGTTTGTGTAGCACCTTGGATATCTGTAGTTTCAACTGGTGTTGCCGTTGGAGTTACTGGAGTCACAGTTGGTGTATAAGTTGCAGAGGCTTTGGTTCCGTTCTTATCTTCACGAACAACCGTCACTGCTGGTGCAGTTCCAACGAATGATTTTTCAGGTACGAATGTAACTGTTCCGTCTGCTGCTACTGTGTAAGTACCAACGCCGTCTACTGTCTTAGTCGTTGAACCATCATCGAAGGTCGCTGGAACAGCTTCATTAATCGCTACTGTTTTCTCAACGCCATCTACTGTTACAGTTCCGCCCTTAAATTCAGGTTTACCAGTTTGCGTTGCACCTTGGATATCTTCTGTTTCAGCTGGTGTTGCTGTCGGTGTTACTGGAACGATTTCAGGTGTGTATGTTGTATCCACCTTGATACCGTTTGAACTTTCCGCTTGAACCTTGGCTGGAGTTACCACACCTGTGTATGATTTATCAGTCGGTGTGAAAGTGACTTGACCAGTAGCTGAATCGATAGAGTAAGTACCGATTTCAGTTGTACCATCAGCAGCATAAGCTGGTGTACTTGTCACTTCATTGCCATCATTATCCAAAAGCGTGTAGCTATTATCTTTGATTGTAATAGCTTTATCTTCACCGTTTACTTGGACAGTAGTTCCTGCAAAGGTTGGTGTCCCTGTTTGCGTTGCACCTTGAACATCTTTAGATGTAGCTGGTTGAGCTGTTGGAACAGCAGCTACAACAGTTGGTGTGTAGGTCGCATCTGAAGTAATGGTTGCAGTCTTACCGTTAGCATTTGTAATAGTAGCTGTTGCCTGAACAGTTACTCCTTTTGCAGTACCAACAAAGTCTTTTTCTGGCGTAAATGTTACTGCTCCAGTCGTTGGGTCGATAGTATAGCTACCTTCTCCTGCTACTGTTACAGTTGTTTCATCAGTTGGTTGACCAGTTGCTGGATCCACCAATTTCTTGCTTGTGATTTCAGCAGTCTTATCATTACTCAAATCAAAGGTTGGTGTTTGGGTTTGAGGAACGTTTTGAACATCCGCAGAAACCTTGTCTGTAGGAGTCACTGTGATTGGTGTGACTGTTGGTGTGTACTTAGCTGTTGCAGTCTTGATGTAATCCTGTTGGATCTTACCATCTTTGTTTCTACCAACTGGCGCTGACAATGTAACTTCCACACCTTTTGCTGTACCAGTAAAGCTTGGATCTGGAGTGAAGGTTACTTCACCCGTTGAAGGATTAATCGTATAAGTTCCTTCCCCTTCAACTGTTACAGATGGCGCATCAGTAGTGAGACCTGTGGCAGGATCCACCAACTTAGCAGGATATTCTGCACTTGGAGTGATTGCAATCTTGTCACCATTTGAGTTAGTCTCAGTTGTGTTAAAGGTCGGAGTTTCTTTTTGAGTCGCCCCTTGAACATCCGTCGAAGTTTTGTCTACTCCTTCGATTTCAATTGGAGTGACTGTTGGAACGTATTGACCATCCATGGTATTCAACTGACCATTAATGTTTGGTTCTTGATCTGGGAATTTTGTTGACCAACCAGTATCATAACCGTTGTTATCTGAACGACGGATAGAAATACCATCAGCTGTTCCAAGGAAGTTATCTTCAGGAATAAATTCAACATCGACATCTTTACCGTTGGCAGTAATCTTGTACTTACCTTGTCCTGGAACGACATAGTAACCGTCCCCATCAAGAGTAGCACGATTGCCATCTTTATCAACGATGTATGGTTCTACCGTTTCGTCAATAACGGCACTAGAATTAAGCTCATACTTGTGTTCTCCACGTGCTGTAAAGGTTACAGTTGCAGTTTGCTTCGCCCCTTGAGGACCACTTGTTTCCTTGAATTCCCCTTTTGGTGGGTGCGTAATTTGAGTTCTGAAGTCTTCCACTTCCCCTGAGAGGGCCATACCAGTTGGGCTCTCAATCTCGTTAGCTTTCTTGGCAATACGAACACGAGCACCTAGTTCTTTAACGCTAGGGTCGATATAAGTCTTGCTATTTGCAAAAGTCAACTCAACTGTACCGTCATTTGTGATTCTTGCAAGATCAGAGCGTTCATCTTCATCAAAGGTACCATTTTGGTTAAAGTCTATCCAACCGTAGATATAAGCTTCTGAAGCTCCATCTGTATGGGCTTCTATTGACAGCTTGTAGTTACCTGGGCGTGTACGATCCATCTTGATCATCTCATTGGTTGTACCTTTAAGCTCATCTGGAAGCAATTGGTCAATTCCTTCATCGGCCGTAGTTGCCTTATCATCACCGAACCAGTCAAGAACAGTATTCTCATCCATATCTGGGCTCACATTACCAATATATGGTTGATTTACTTTAGCACCAGTTATACCATCTACAGTTGCAATGGTATGCATAGCTTTTCCGTATGACTCAGGAGCGTCCCCTTCATCAATTGGGAAGAATCCTAGCATTGCTGACTGTTTACCACCTGAAGCGACATAAAGTCCAACTTCAGAGGCACCACGCGTCATAACGATTGGAACAGTATAATTACCTTCAGAAATGTTTGGTCCAAAGATACCGGTTCCTAGACCACCTGTAACTTTGTCAGGATTTCCAAAATACTTCCAAGCTACTGGTTTCTTTTCTGGTCCAACTTGAGTAGATCTACGAAGTTGGTTTAAGTTGGTATTATTAAATTTAGGATTAGGTCCAAAAAGATTTTCAGTATCTTGTGGTGAATATGTTACAGAAGTAGTTGGTCTGGTAAACTTTTTCCATTCTCCAATATGCTGCCAACCTTCTCCATTGGTAGTAAACATAACTAATTCACCTGGGTTAGCAGACTCCCCATCAGCCATAACAATAGCTGGCTTAACTGTCTTACCACGGAAGGTTGCAGAGATTTCAAACTGAACTCCAATATTTCCACCATTCAAAGCTGAACTTATGGTAGTCTTCTTGGTTTTCGTATCAATATTCTCAAATCTGATTTCAGTCCAATTATTTTGGGCATCAGCGACGATTTTGGCCTCTTCACCATTGTTAAAAGCTTGCTTAGCAGCATTTGAAGTGACTCCACTTACATAACCATTTTTTGCATTTGGATCATAGGTTGCTTTTTCAGCTTCTGTAGCCCCTTGATTTTCCATCCGTTTCTTATAGATTTCAGTCGCTTGGAAAGGTTTCAAAGATTTGACTTTTACAGTAACTACATAACCAGGCATGATTTCCTTGGTATAGGTAGACCCAACTTGAAGAGCCAATTTTTCTTCTAAGTTCTCAGTTGGTTTAACTTCACTTTTAGGAACTAATACTGTAGTAGTTCCTGTCCAGTTAGCTACATCTCCAAAGTCCAACCATGAGATTTGGCTAGCCATAGATTTGGCATCAACATTTGTTGTAAAGCCAGGTTTTTCAACTTTTGGAGTTGAAGTTGCATCTTCAACATCATCCCCAATCAAGCTTTCGTCATTAGGGTCACCGATTGCACGACGTGTACGACGTCGACCAGAAGTTTCTGCTGTTACAACAGGTTGCTCTACAGCAGATGCTTCGGCACCACTTGAAAGAGCATTCGTTGTAGAAGCTTCTGCTTGAACGTCCACACCTTGTGCTTCAGATGCTGTTTCTGAAGCAGGTGTCTCAGATGATGCTGATGTAACAGAGGCTGTCGTTGAAACTCCCGTAGTATTGCCTACACTTGTAGAGCCAGCAACACTAGTGGTAGATGCTGCAGTACTTGCTGACGTTGACGAAGCTGCTTGAGATGTTGTCTCACTAGAAGCTTGTGTTGTAGACGTTTCAGAAGTAGCTGCGCTAGCATTTGAAACGGTTTGAGACTGACTATTAGTCTCATAACTTGATAAGAGATTTGCGACTTCCGTCGAAGCTTGAGTAGCAACAGCATTCTGAGAAGATGTCTCATCACTCACTGTAGCAGTAGTGCTAGCTACATCTCCTGCTTGGACTTGGTTAGCTGTTTCATCGGCAGATACTTGACTAGCAGTACCAACCATAACCAGAGTTCCAAGAAGAACGGAGCAAACCCCTACATTCAGCTTACGAATCGAAAATCGACTTATACGATCATTAAATAAATCTTTACCCACTTTGGTAATCCTCCACACTTATACTATTAAGTATCTCACCCCTCAATGAGATTAAAAGTATTTAAAAATACTAATCGTTAAAT
>SKEJ01001281.1_pt2 | contig 13477 bp, 14 predicted proteins | sample 4826721 | NCBI WGS metagenome assembly SKEJ01 (sample SAMN11008812, study PRJNA524170) | human gut metagenome | biome: Human fecal sample; material: Feces; isolation source: fecal sample from pouch patient p31 | host: Homo sapiens | place: Israel: Tel-Aviv | collected 2015-06-02 | reverse complement strand
ATTGATTGGTTTCCATTAATATCTCCTAAGACATAAGTAACATCAAAGCCACAATTAGAATGGCTCCGATAATAAGAACGATGACATTGATATTGAAGAAGAGAATCAAGCTTAGTAGAATCACAAAAGCGAAGGCCGCAAAGAGGTAATTTTTAAGAGGCGACTCTTTAGTCTGAGTCACCGCAACAGGTTCAAAAGGGATTTCCTTTTTAGCTGATAGATTGCTAGCATCAGTGGTCGTCACCTTCTCAACTTCCAAGGCCTTTCTCTGAGCCTGTCTAAGTTTTCGGTCATATTGTAACTTCTCATGGTCTGAGAAAAAGATTGAGCGAATCGTGTAGAGCTCACTGCGCAAACGCTCACCTTCTTTATCCAAGGTACCATTTGTCCAGAGCTCCTCCAGCTCCTCACGTAAAAAGGAAAGAGCCACGAAACAATCTTGAGCCGACATCTCTGGAGAGATGCGGTTACTGACCTCTCTTAAATAGGGCACTTCCTGTCCTGTCTCTGTATCAATTGCTTTGTAGTAGTCTATCATGAGATGAATTTAGCAAAAATAGCTTGAAGTTCTGACAAATCTTCCTTAACCACTTCTTGGGTTTGGTTGACTTGTGCATTGACTGAAAAGCGTGCCACAACAGTATTGCTTCGAGGGTCCGACACTGTCACGGTAACAATTTGTTCTGAGTCAAAGGCATAGGTGACTTGTGCCAAGAGCTCACCTTTCTGACGAGGTTGTGGCACTTGCCCTTCCACTTGTCCCAAAATCTTCACAGCAAATGGATTCTCATAATTTCCTTCTGTGATACGAAGCTTGAACTTACTCTGTCCATCCACGACCGCAAAGAGATCCTTAGTAACAGCCAAAGGCAAGACCGAGTTACGTGGAACCACGACACTATTATAGTAGTCACCCACAAAGCTGTAGTTCTTATTTGGATTTTTCTTGAAGAGCAGACCGATTCCCTGAGAGGTCACATCCTTAACAACTACTCTATCTGTCTCAGTTGTCTTACCATCCTGATGTTCAGAGAAGCTAACCTCATTATTGACGATAAGGTCAGCCAAAATAGAAGCTCCCTGTGCCACGATAGTGTCTGGATTAAGGTCAAACTTAGGTTCCAAACCACTCATCAAGCGAATCATTTGACGAATCATTGGCATACGTGTTGACCCACCCACAAGGAGAATATGATCAATCTCTTCCCATTTTAAGCCAGATGCTTGAAGAGTAGACTGCACCTTGATTTCAGTATCTTTGAGGAGGTCCAAGGTAATTTCATTGAAAATCGCTTGAGTAATCAAGACACCGTAACCTTGACCATTGACATAGTGCTCATAGAGAGCTTGGTCATTCACAGATAGACTAGTCTTAATCTGCTCAGCCTTATATTGAAGTTGAATTTTTTCCTTCTCGGAAAGGTTAGTCATATTGACCCCTTGTTTTTCCAACTCCTGCATGATGTAGCCCACAAGACGCTTATCAAAGTCAATCCCACCAAGACGTGAATTCCCATCAGTTGCCAAAATATCATAGGCATGATCAGCCACGCGCATGATGGTAACGTCAAAAGTTCCTCCACCTAGGTCGAAGACCAAGACATTTCCTTGAGCATTTTTAGTGTGGGCATAGGCAATAGCCGCAGCTGTAGGCTCATTGATAATACGCAAGACATTAAATCCTGCGATACGACCAGCATTCTTAGTTGCTGCACGTTGATCTGACGTAAAGTAGGCAGGCACTGTGATAACAGCATCCTTGATACCATCTGCTTGCCCCATCTCCTGACCAACTACATAAGCGCGTTTACGAAATTCGTTCAAAACCAAGGCAGAAAGAATAATAGAATTGACACGTGTGTGGTCTGGTGTATCACTGGCAATTGGACGCCCAATATCACGTTTAAAGTCAAATTTAAAATTTTCTGTACTTCCGATTTCTGTCCCACGCTCAATGGCTTCCTTACCAAAAGACACATGGTTTTGTCCACCAATATTTGAGAAATAAACCGCTGAACGTAAGACCTGATCGTCATTCGTCCCCATCGGAATAATCTCTGGCATATCTTCACGAACAACAGCCATAACGGAATTCGTTGTTCCTAAATCAATACCAATCGCTTTTTTTCTCATAACAATTTCCCTTCCAGCCTCATTTTGAGTTTACTTGACTATCGCTCCAAGCAGGCATCTGCTTAGATTGTCTCCATTCATCGCTGTCACATAAAACTCCAAAAGAGTAAAGTTATTCCAGTCTAGTTTTTTCACTATACTATAGTATCACAAATAAAGAGACTATAAAACAGGAAAAAAGGGGGTAGGACCGAACAACTTTTTACAAATTGTTCCTTGTCCCACTCCCTTGAGTGTCAATCAATCTGATAGATTGGATGAACTTATAAATACAGAGGATATGATCTTCCTCATTGTCATGTTTAGAGCAACTTCTCTCCTAACTTAATCAATCGAACTCTCACCAACATAAATGATTTCTAAATTCCCCAAGGAAACATCCCCTTTGATGTAGAAGTCCTTGCTAGTCAAGTTGCTAGGATTTTCCTCATGCTGTACAGCTGAGAGAGAATTATCCACATTCACATGTACTCGCCAATCACTAGGCACATAGAGACTAAGACTTCCAAGAGAAACGTCCACATCAAACTGGGCAGATGGCCCCTCAATACGGCAATTATCAAAATAGACGGAAGCCTGTCCTAAACTAACATCTGCACTCCCATGCGTAAATTGCTGGTCATTAAGATACTTGGTCACTGATGAAAAAGTGACATCAATATCATTTCCTCCATTATTAGCGTCTGAACCAGTTACACCCAATCCAAAACGATTCTTTGTTTTACCAGAAGAATTGAAGAGAATGTTCAAGCCAATAACTGCAAGAACAGAAGAAAAAATAACGACCGAATTAGATACTGGAAGAAAATGGAACTGTCCATTGAGTGAAAAAAGAGCCACAATACCATAGGCGAAACCAAGACCAAAATGTCGCTTCAAAAGACTAGAAAGAGATAAAATAGCTAATAAGACCACCCAGGCCAACATCCAAATACTAATTTCCCATTTTATAAAGTAGTCTTGTACAATTACCAAAGCTGCCAAAAGGATCAAGAGGATCCCAATTAATTTCTTTCTCATTATCTTACCTCATTTCGTTTAGTCGTTCTTTTAAAACTTGATAGTAGCGTCTTGATACATGGACCTGCTTGTGGGTCTGATAGAAATTCACCGTGCTGGTCCCTGAAAAAGACTTCTCCAAAGAATAAATCTGCTTAGCATTAACAATCGTCGATTTGGAAATCCGACAAAAGGCAATCGGAAGCAACTCTTCCAATTCGTAGAGTTTTTGCTTCACCTCATAAGCCTCATCCTTAGTATGACCATAAATTTTCTCCCCGTCTGTTTCAAAAAAGAGAATATCTGCCAAATCTAGAAAATATTCACTGCGATCCTTGTAAAAGGCTAAGGGAACTAACTTTTGCTTTAGAATAGACTCTTGGAGCTGGGCTAATTCCTGTGTTAACCGAGGAGCTCGAATCAAGATTTCAGGCTCATCCATGGATGGGTCTAATTCGATTCTAACTTTCATAAGACTCCTTTCCTGTCCTTTTGATGGTTCCATTATAACAACTGATTTACACAAAACAAGGTCTTTTAGGTAAGTGGCACGGTTTAGCCCCTAAGAGGTAAAAACAGACAAACAAAAGAACCTGGCAATTACCAGGCTCTCATTTTTAGTGTGGAGGTCTAGCCTCCTATTTGTAATCTGTTCAATGCTAACTAACTGAGAAAGTAACTGTTATTTCACAGTATCTTCACGACTCACTTTTTGTGATTCACCAGCCTTACCATTGATACGGTAGTCGCTGTAGTTAGAACCACTACTGCTAGAGTCACTATCGTCACCAACATATTCCACATTACATGACCAAGAGATTTTATCCTTGATATCTCCTGATGACTTGAATTTCGAATCATAACCATAATAGAAATCATAAACTGCTGTGAAGGTCACCTTGAAGGTCTTCTCACCAGTCTGAACGACTTCTGTGACGTCAACGTCTGAGAAAGAAATACTATCAGCAGCACGGTTTTTAGCACCCGTAGTGTTTCTATCAATATCAGCCGTTACATCCTTGTACATGGTATCATCAGTACCATTTAGGAAAATGTCAGATACACCATCTGGTGTCGTGTTGTGATTAGAAGCGTAGCTGCCAAATTTACCGTAGGCAGCAGTCAAGAGACGATCTGCCGTATCACGATCAAGAACACCATCAGCATCTAGAGTAACCGTTTGACCTTCAGAAATTTTCTTAATAGACAATGTCTCTGTCTTGATAGAGCTACCATCTTCGAAATTCTTCTTGACATAAACGGCTGATGATCCAGCTACTGCTACCTTGTTAACATCTAGTTTCCCTGAGTTAAGGGTTCCAATCTTGGTACCACCAACGTAGAGGTCTCCATCCTTAAGATTAGACTTAACAGTAAAGCTGAGATACTCTACAGAGAGATTGACTTCTGTTTTAGAGGTCACATTTTCCTCAGATGAGACAGTGATATCTTGATCATTAACCTTACCAGAAGCCACAAAATTGTAGGTCCCTGGATAGAGATGATTCAATTTAGCCGTGTAGTTATTACCATCTGTGGTAGCATAAGAAACCCCGTTAATGGTCACATTCAAATCAGCTGTATTAACGGTCAAATCAACCGTTCCAGGATCTACCACGACTCTCCACTTAGGAAAAATAAGGAACTGACGTCCAACCTTTTGCATACGTTCGCCAGACATGAGTTGGCTCTTGCTATAGGCTTGTGTACTTTTAGTGTCTGTGTACTTGACTTCAGATGTTTTAATTTCCTTTTTAGTATCAGACCATACTTGGTATTCCAAGCTATCTTTAAAGCTCTTCTTAGCTGCTGCTTCATAACGCTCTGCTACTTGACCACGTGAGTAGTAATAAGAACCAAAGCCATAACCAGCAAGCGCTAAGACTGCTGCAACAACACCAGCAATAATCAGGATTTTCTTCCCTTTAGCCATAGCTGGCTTGGCTGGTTTCGCAGCCTTACCATCTGAGATAAACTGATGGATAGTTGATACATCATAACCTGAAGACTTACCAAGTAGGAATTCCTCAGGAAGAGGCTGACGTCCAACATAGGTTTTAAAAGCCTTCATCCAGATAGCTTGTGCTTCTTTAGAAGCAGCCTCTGAATTTTCTTCAGCTTGACCTTGATCTGCTTGAGATACTGGTGCAAGCTCCTCAGTTTCTAAAGGAATCGTTGCCTCTTCGTCACCAAGCGGTACATCTTCAAACACTTCTTCGGCAACGTCATACTCATCAACTTCTTCTGTTGGTTCAGAAGGAGTGGCATCTTGGTCCAAGCCCATCGCCGCAATGCCTTTAATAGCCTTTAAGTCAAAGTCTGCTTTCTGGCCTTCTTCAATCTCCAAAGCATGGGGCGGACGACCAACTGCCTTTTCAAATAAATCAATCCACTTTTCTTTTGTTGCCATAAAGACTCCTATAAACTTACTTTTTCAAAAAATGCTAGAGGTTTACTTAGATTAGAATAGAAGCCCCACCATAAATGACGACATAATAGTAAATACGATTGCAAACAAGATTGACAAAATTACACCATTCAAAAGTGCTGCCAAGATCATTTGATAGAACTTATCAGCCTTCCACGCTGTTGTTACAGGAACAATTGTAAAGAGGTTTGCAAGTGCAAATAAGAAGTAAACAACATAGAACAAGAAAAGCGGGAAGCCAACAAGTCCAATAGCTCCGAACAAGATTGTTACGAGCAAGATTGGCAAGGCCAATGACGTCAAGCGACCAAAACGGTCAAAGCTATTCAAGAAAGTAGTCTCAGGATCACGGAAAATTGCCTTACGTGTTACAAATCCTGCCAAGATAAAGGCAAAGATAAAGAGGAAGGCAGCTAGGATACTAGCAAAGAAAGCTCCAAAACCAATGCTTGATGTCTGGCTTGAAACTGAAGATGAGTAACTATCTGTTCCATAAGAACCAAAAAGACTAGCCAATGCGTTGGTTGTTGATACAATTGAACTAACCACTTTACGTGCCACAGCGCTCAAGATTGCAAAGAAGGCAAGTCCAGTAAAGAGTGACAAGAAAATATAGTTAAGCCAACCATTATGCTTACCATAATCTGTCATGTCAGCTGGACGACGCCATGCATTAAGCAACCATGTCCAGTAGTTTTTGAAAGTTATCGCAAATGCTGATGGTTGGGCTGGAACAACTACAGCTTGACCATTGATAAATTGAACGTTTTGACCTGGTTGAAGAGGTTGACCGTTAGCAAAAGCTGCTTGTGACCAGCTTGTGCATTGGCAAAACCAGCTTGTGGTTGTGCTGCTTGATTTGGTACTCCTTGTACTGGAGCAGTTTGAGCGCCTGCAAAGGTTGGTTGAGGTTGTGCTGCCTGAGCATTTGTAAAAGGAGCTTGCGCTTGTGCGTCTTGTGCACTCGCAAAAGTCGGCTGTGGTTGCGCTTCTTGGGCACCAGCGAAAGTTGGCTGTGGTTGCGCCTCTTGGGCTGGTGTTTCTTGAACATTAGCGAAAGCTGGTTGCGCTGGCGCTTCTTGTGTTGGGGCAGTTTCTACTGCTGGTGCGTCATCTTGGAACTCACCAGCTGCAAGTGCTGCTGCAATTTCTTCTTCAGTCGCTGAACGACCATTGATGGCTTCAAAAAAATCTAACCAATCTGCTTTAGTCATAACAATCTCCTTAAAAATACATAGAATGACTTCATTTTATCACAAATAAAGCCATTAATAAATGTCATTTTTATTAGAAAAAGGCTTGGAGCAAGCTGTCCAAACCTTTATATCTTCTACTTATTTCTTTGTAGAGATTTTTGAATCTGACGATCCAGCTCTCGTTTAATGTGTGGTTCTGGTGCAAATCGCTCTTCCCAGTCACTTGGTTTAAGAATTTTGTGGGTCACGGGATCAAAGTGAGCCTTGCCATCGGGGAAAATTTTCCCCATATTAGCCTCATGAACCGTATCAAAGAAAGGCTTAGGATCGACCCCCATAAGGACAAATGAACCATAGGTCAAGTAAAGCAAGTCAGTCAAAGCATCCACCTGACCAACCATCGTTGACTCTGAGTGCTCATTAGAACTAACTTTGAGGGCTGCCTTATCAAGAGCAGCATGCAAATCCAGAACAGCCTGACCAAAGACACGCTTGTCCCCACCTGATGAAGCATAAAGAAATTCGACGATTTCTTCCAACTTGAAGTCCGCACGGTGACCAGCTTCCTCGATACCGTAAACACGAGGCATGTCGTTAGTTGAGCCATCCATCAAATGGTGGAAATCCTTAACCTTGTTGAAGTTGCCATCATCACTGGTAAATGAATTTTCTGTCTCAAAATGAATCAAACCGTAGTGTGACAAGGCTTTGGCAATCCCATTCTGGTTATTAGTATCAGTGACATGGGTAGCCTGGTCTTTCAGTTCGTCTTCACCATTACCCATGGCAACACCAATGCCGACACCAGACAGCATTTCTAGGTCATTTTCCGAATCTCCGAAGGCCATAACCTCACTGAGTTCGAAACCAAAAACCTCACCTAGATGAGCGATACCTTTCAACTTAGATTGGTCCGCTGAAATAATATCGGCTGAATAAGGGCTTGAACGGGTAATCTTCACATGAGGAAACTTTTCTTCAATATCTTCTGTTTCCCCCACCGTCGCTACCATAACCACCTGATAAATAGGCTCACGCATGATAGTCTTAAGAGTCTCAATACTTTGTGGCTTGAAACGACGAATCAAAGACTTGAAACTACGTTCCACCAGCTTAGCCCAGGACTTAGGGACAATACGGCTGACGATTTGTCCAAACTTACTCGTTCCCATACTAATAATATTGGAACCAACAAGACCTGTGCTAGTCCCTAGAGAAATCTCTCTACGGTGCTTGGTGGCATAGCGAATCAAGTTGTAGACTGTTGATTTAGGGAGCTGATTTTGATACAGGACCTTGTCATGAGTCAAAATATATTGACCATTATAAGTGACTGCAAAATCCAGACCCAGATTGTCCATGAAAGGCTGAACAAATCCTGGACCACGACCTGTTGCCAAACCAACCAAGATACCATCTTCCTTCATTTGACTGATAGCTTTTTTGGTTGAACTTGACACACGTTTTCGGTCATTTAGAAAAGTCCCATCAATATCAAAAAAGACTGCTTTAATGGCCACAGAGCTCCCCTCCTTCTAACATATTATGCTAAAATAAATTATAACATATAATATAATGGTGAGTAATATAAATGAAAAAAAAAATCCTAGTCCTTCACACTGGAGGAACAATTTCCATGTCAGCGGATAATGATGGCAAGGTCAGTCAAAACGCTGATAATCCCATGAACCATGTGGGGCTTGATTTAGACAATTTAGAACTAACCGTTCTCGATTTTCTTAATATCCCTAGCCCCCATATCACACCCTACCACATGCTGGATATTTACAAAAAAATCAAGGAAACAGCTGGGCAATATGATGGTGTGGTCATCACCCACGGAACAGATACTCTGGAAGAGACAGCCTACTTCCTAGACACCATGGCCGTCCCTGAGATTCCAATCGTCCTAACCGGTGCCATGCGTTCGTCAAACGAACTAGGAAGCGACGGAGTCTATAACTATCTCTCAGCCCTACGTGTTGCTAGCGACGACAAGGCCGCTGACAAAGGAATCCTGGTCGTTATGAATGATGAAATCCATGCAGCCAAGTATGTGACTAAGACCCATACCACAAACGTGGCAACCTTCCACACACCAACCCACGGTCCACTAGGAATCATCATGAAGCATGACATCCTCTGGTTCAAAACTGCAGAGCCTCGGGTTCGTTTTGACTTGGAACAAATCACAGGAACAGTACCAATCATCAAGGCCTATGCTGGGATGGGTATCGGAGATGGAATCATCAGTCTCCTAGACCCTGAGAAGATTGACGGTGTAGTTATCGAGGCACTAGGTGCTGGAAACCTCCCACCATTAGCCGCAAGAGAAATCACAAAACTGATGGAAAAAGGTGTTCCTGTTGTGCTCGTTTCCCGCTGCTTCAACGGTATCGCCGAACCTGTCTACGCCTATGAAGGAGGCGGGGTCAAACTCCAAGAAGCTGGCGTTATGTTTGTTAAAGAACTCAACGCACCAAAGGCTCGCCTCAAACTCCTCATCGCACTCAGTGCGGGACTCAAAGACCAAGAATTGAAAGACTATATCGAGGGATAAGACATGAAACTTAGTATTGAAGCAACCGATAAATTGGAAAATAAAGATTTCCACTATGAGCTGACAGTCTCAAAAACACATATCGCCATGGTCTGTGGCACCGTGCTAGTCAGTCTAGCCCTGGTCGCATGGTTGAAGAAAAAATAAAAAAGCTTGAAGCATGATCACTAGAGAAGTGACTGAACTGCTTCAGGCTTTTAGTTTTCTTCATCTGGTCTATATTCAAGAATATCTCCTGGTTGGCAATCTAGCTCCTTACAAATAGCATCCAGTGTTGTAAAACGGATTGCCTTGGCCTTGCCTGTCTTAAGAACCGAGAGATTGGCTGGGGTAATACCAATACGTTCTGCTAGCTCACCCGAGCGCATCTTCTTCTTGGCAAGTTCAACGTCCAAATTGACAATAATCATAAGCCCCTCCTAAATCGTGTACTCATTTTCCTCAGCAATGGCATTAGCCTTAGTCAAAATCATAGCAACAGCATAGAGAACAAAACTAACTAGCAAATAACTGATATTAAAGAAACTATAACTCTGGTTGCCTGTCCCAAATGTAAAGATACCATTATTGATAAAGGCCCCAAGAACGAGCAAATGCGCTGACCAACGAACCAACTTAGCATTTTTAGCGATAAAAATATCAGAACGGTAAAGATTAATCAGAAAGACACGTAGACACAATAAGAAGCCTATGTTGACTGACATACGAAGGAAATCAATGGTTGCTGTAAAAAGCGTCAGACTAGTGCTAGTACTTTTCACGGTAACTCCCGAACCAAGAAGCATACGCAAACCTTGGTGTAAGAGTCCTTCATGACCAGTCAGGATAAAGGCATCAGTAAGAATGGTGATTACAAGACTTAAAAAGCCCACAAAAAGGAGAACATTGACGAATAGGAGAACACTACGCAGACGTTTTTGTTCTTGCGTTTCCTGGCGACTTTTGGCACTTTTGGCAGATCTCCAACCATAATAACTAGAACCAGCTAAGGCTAGGACGATTAAAACATAGAATAAGATAGTTTTCATGTGTTACCTCAATTGTAAATACATTTGATTTCTTTGAGCATAGACTAGAAAAAGCCAAGGTGCCTCTAGGAGCCCTTGACCTCATACTAAATCATTAGCTAACTATTAACAGTATCAATTATATCGAATATCAATATAAAATACTAGTTTATAGGTAAGATTTTACTACTTTTCAACTAAGATTCATTCAATTATTTGACAGCTGTTTGTCCCTTACGAAGACGGACAGCATCACAAGCTAGAGAGACCAAGAGAAGCCAAACTGATGTGCTGAAGTCCACTACTAGGTGATCTGTCGTTCCCAACTGCAAGAAGATATTCAAGGCTGATGGCACAAAGGTTAGAAGGGCAGCCTTTTTCAAGAAAAGAGAGAAATCTTCTGTCCAAAGTGCCTTCCAAGTAAAGTCTTTAAGCTCTTTACGAAGGAGCCAAATCAAGGCAAGATAGAAGGCAAATTGTAGCTCTGCGACCAGCCAGTAACCCCAACCAGAAAGGTATTGAACCTCTGCACCTGGGAAAAGATTGGCCACGTTCACAAAAGGAAGGATAAGTAAAGCAAGCATTGCAAGACCGTAGATTGCCATAAGAAGAATAAGAAGAATAAGAAGAGCGTTGATGATTGGTTTAAGTGTTTTCATGATAAGTTTTTCCTTTGTTAAATAGTTTTAGTATCTAATTTCTCTTTTTCGCTAATAAGATTATCTTTATCGAAAACTTATTATCGTTTATCGATAATTATATATTACACTCTTTATTTCTCCTTGTCAACACATTTTATCGTTTTTCGATATTTTTTATCTAAATTTCAAAAAAACCAGTCAAGAAAATCTCAACTGGTTAGCTTACTTATGTTAATCGCCTAGACTGGTCATGCTTCCGTCTAGACTTTTTATGAGTTTAAGAAGAGGGATTCTACGTTATGAAAAAAAGGAAAAAGGGATTTTGGAAAATGAGGGATGAAAGTTGTAGAATATGGGTAAATTTAGCCTCTTCCTAGCATCAATATTAGTTTTGATAAACCTTAAAGTCTTGAGGATGCTTCTGGAAATTTCGGTTGTAGGTTACTTTAATTTTTACTGTCATTGTTTTGTCCTCCTTTTTAGGAATGGTTTGGCTTAGCCAAAACGTTTTATTATCAAAACCTATCTCGTTTTGATGGTTTTATTATAGGTGTCCTAACTTAAAGAAAGCTTGTAATAAGCTTGAAGGAAACTTAAAACTCTCAGTGAGTTTACTGAGAGTTTTTCTGTCTAAAGCATAGATAAAATAATTCCCAAGACCAGAGCCACCCAAACGGCATAGCGAATTGTCGCATGATAGCGGTAACTTTCAATAACCTTGGGTAGCTTTGTAAAGAGATAGGCAATGTAGGCAACTATGGAAAGAAAATACCCTTTAAAATTCCAGGACGAGCTTAAGATACTAAAATCTTCGAATAGGGGCACAAGCGTCAGTACAGCCGTAAGCATACACCAGACCGGTAAAAGCGTCCTTTCCTTTTGATGCTGTATATGGATAATCAGCTGAGCTATAAAACCCGCGACGTACATAATCAGTAATACCGAACAAACTAGAGAGATAAGAAGTGAATAAAGATATAGGGTATGAAAGTCCGTCTTTCCTTCTATCAGCTTTGCCAATTCGGTAATAAACCAAATCAAGATGAAGGCGAAAAAATAAAACAGGAGACCTAACATCATAAGAAATAAGGGATGCAAGATAGCAAAAAAATCGATTTTTAACCGTTTCTTTTTCATGGCTTTCCTCCTCAATCAAACTCGCCTTGGCTTCTCAAATGAGCTCCAAGCACCTGCCAATCAGCATTCTCACGCCAGTTAGGGTCAGATACAATTTGGCTGGCCACGCGCCTTGCTTCTTCTAAAATATTATAGTCTTCCACAATATCAGCCACTTGAAATTCAGGAATTCCTGACTGACGTGTCCCAAAGATCTCTCCTGAACCACGCATTTTTAGGTCCTCTTCTGCTAGAACAAAACCATCCGTAGTCTCACACATGGCCTGCATGCGTTTTTTTCCAGTATCATTTTTAGGATTGGCCACTAAAACACAGTAGGACTGCTTATGGCCACGACCTACACGTCCACGAAGTTGGTGAAGCTGGCTAAGTCCAAAGCGGTCGGCATCCATAATGACCATAACCGTAGCATTTGGCACGTTAACCCCTACTTCGATAACTGTGGTTGATACTAAAATCTGAGACTTTCTGTCCTTGAAGTCCTGCATAATTTGGTCTTTTTCATCATTTTTCATGCGACCGTGCATCAGAGCCACTGTAGCTGAATCTCCAAAGAAATCTGTGAGTTCCTGATGAAGGGCCACCGCATTTTTCAAATCGAGAGCCTCAGACTCTTCAATCAAAGGTGAAATAAAATAGACCTGAGCATCTTTTTCCAACTCGCCCTTAATCCAAGTCAGTACGGTATCTAGTTGCTCATGTTTAACCCAACGGGTAATAATGGGCTTCCGTCCAGCCGGCATCTGGTCAATGATTGACACATCCATCTCTCCAAAGGCAGTGATCGCCAAGGTCCTAGGGATAGGTGTCGCTGTCATCATAAGGACATCAGGATTGTCACCTTTCTCACGGAAAATACGACGTTGATTAACCCCAAAACGGTGCTGCTCATCAGTAATTACTAGCCCAAGCCTGTGATAAGTCACAGCATCCTGAATCAGTGAGTGAGTCCCCACAATCATCTGAGCCTCGCCAGATTCGATTTTGGAAAGAGCTACTTTTTTGTCCGCCGCCTTCATCCCAGAAGTTAGGAGCACTACCTCTAGCTCAGGAAAAAGCCCCTGTAAACTCTGATAGTGCTGCTCCGCTAAAATTTCCGTCGGTACCATGAGGGCAGACTGCAATCCTGCCGTATAAGCCCCATACATGGCCAGGCTAGCGATAACTGTTTTCCCTGAACCCACATCTCCTTGCAAAAGACGGTTCATATGAGCTCCAGATTTCATATCAGCTAGGATTTCCGATAAACTGCGCTGTTGGGCTTCTGTCAAGGGGAATGGTAATTCTGCAATTTTGGCTTTGATTTTGGCTTCATCGTAAGCAATTGCTAGACCATTGGTTTCGGACTTATTCTCAGCCTTCAGCACCTGTAAGTT
>SKEJ01001361.1_pt1 | contig 13478 bp, 9 predicted proteins | sample 4826721 | NCBI WGS metagenome assembly SKEJ01 (sample SAMN11008812, study PRJNA524170) | human gut metagenome | biome: Human fecal sample; material: Feces; isolation source: fecal sample from pouch patient p31 | host: Homo sapiens | place: Israel: Tel-Aviv | collected 2015-06-02 | reverse complement strand
CATCAACTATGCCAAGACCCACGAGACCTATGTGGCATACCGCAAGGCCGGTTATTCCCGGAAGTTTCGGGAGGAACATGAGGAAGAAATCCTGCTCCATCAGGCGGCAAAAAATGCCTTTGACGAGATGGGTGTGAAGAAGCTTCCCAAGGTCAAAGACCTGCAAGCCGAGTACGCAAAGCTGCTGGAGGAAAAGAAGAAAACCTACGCCGAGTACCGGCACTCCCGTGAGGAAATGCGGGAGCTTTTGACGGCAAAGGCCAATGTGGATCGGCTACTGAACAGGAAAAAGACCACGGCCAGCGGTGAGCCGGTCATGGTCCAAAGCGTTCGCAGAACGCGCAGCCACAGAATGAAATTCTGTGTTCAAAGGGGCTTGGGGGCGCTGCCCTCAACAAGCAAGCGGAGAGGAAAATCACAAAGGGATTTTCTTCTCTGCGGGCCTGTGTGTATTAACACAGGCATTGCTTGCCCCTTTTGCATCTTTGCATGGATGTATGCGTTGCTGCCCGCTTTCCGTCCGCTATTTTTTCTCGATCAGCTCCTGTAAATCCCGCTTGACCTGGGTATAAGTCAAAGCGGGAATGGGAATGGAGATGCCCGAAATCAGCTCCGCTTCAAACCGCCGCAGGGCGACAATATACAGCGTGTTCACAAGATAGCCCCGCCGCAGCGGGTAAAACACTTCCGGCAATCTCTCTTTCAGCTCCCGGTAGATATAATTGCAGCTCACGACCCGGTCAACGCAAACTAATTCCGTTCATTCACGCCGTATCACACTTCATTCACTCCAAACCTATTGACATCCAAAACGCCGTATCGTAAAATACAGGGGAAGGGGAAATTATGCGCTTTTTTGCGGAAAAAGGGGGTTGACAAACTATGCCGTTGAACAATATACTTAAGACAGACAGACAGACAGACAGACAGACAGACAGACAGACAGACAGACAGACAGAGGTAAATCTGCCTGTTTTTGTGCTGTCCGCATATCGCTATAACAGAGGAAGCAGTTGTCCATTCCGGCCGGATGGATGACCGCTTCCTTTTTGCGTTTTTTGATAAACCAGCACAGGAACAGGAGGATGACTATGAAATTAAAGAAACGGATCGCTGCTCTGCTGATGGCGGGCGCGATGGTATGCTCCACTTTGCCGGTAAATGTACTGGCGGTGGAAAGTTCAGATCAAAATGTAGGCGGCTTATGCGAACACCACACAGAACACAACGCCGACTGCGGCTATACCGAGGGCATCGAGGGGACGCCCTGCAATCACGAACACACCGAGGACTGCTATACCCTTGTGACAAGCTGCGTCCACAAGCATACGGCGGACTGCTACCCGGCAGAAAGCGTGTCGGATAACACAGCCAGCCCGTCCGATGCGGAAAATCAGGAGCCGGTAAACTGCACCCACGAGTGCAGCGAGGACACCGGCTGTATCAAAAAAGAATTAGACTGCAAACACGAACATGACGAGGCGTGCGGCTATGTCCCGGCCACTGAGGGGAGGCCCTGCGGTTATATCTGCGGCGAGTGCGACGTAGAGGACGAGCCGGAAACGGCCACCCCCGCTAATGCGGCGCAGCTTTCCGCAGGGGACGTGCAAAAGCTGATCGACGCCCTCCCCACGGCGAACGAGCTGGCCGCTATGAGTTTGGAGGAGCAGAACGCAGTTTACGCCGATTTGCAGGCGGCATACGAAGCCTACGAAGCCCTGACCGAGGACGAACAGGCACTGCTTACCGGGACAGAGGTTTTCGAGAGCCTGTTCCACTTCTTCAATGGTATGGTCAATTTACTGGCGGAGAACGGCGTTTCCTATTTGGACGAAAACGGCGATGAACAGACAGCAGATAATGTCACTGTGGTGGACGGCAGCACGACCGCATGGAGTGACGGCTGGTATGTGGTCAACCGCAATGTGACCATCGACAGCCGCGTCACCGTCAGAGGCGAAGTTCATCTGATTCTGGCAGATAACGCAAGCCTGACCGTCGACGGCGGCATCAATGTGGCAGAGGGCAAGAGTTTTTCCGTTTATGCCCAGTCTGTCGGGGAAAAGATGGGAACGCTGACCGCAACCGGCGAGAATGGAGCCGGAATCGGCGGCGGAAGCTGGGAGAATGCAGGCACAATCACCATCAACGGCGGCAGTGTTACCACAACCGGCGGATATTATGGAGCCGGAATCGGCGGAGGACAAGACAGTTCTGGCGGCAACATCACCATCAACGGCGGCAATGTTACCGCAATCGGCGGAGATCTGGCAGCCGGAATCGGCGGCGGATTTAATAGTTCTGGCGGCGACATCACCATCAACGGCGGCAATGTCACCGCAACTGGCGCAGATGAGGGAGCCGGAATCGGCAACGGATATCAAGGTTCTGGCGGCAGCTTTACAACCGGAACGGACGGTCATGCCCTGATTGTTGCCAACGGGGGCATCAGTGACAAAAGCCAGCAGGGCAGTTGGCGCGGCATTATCTTCGATGGAAACGACGGCAAAGTCTATAAAGACCAAACTCTGCAAGAGGATTTTGAGATTCCATCGGGCAAAACGCTGACCGTACCGAAAAACACCACCCTGACCGTGAAGGACGGCGTGACCCTCACCAATAGCGGAACAATCACCAATAGCGGAATAATCACCAATAGCGGAACAATCACCAATAACGGAACAATCACAGGAAACGGCACTCTGGATGGCGAAGGAAATCTTGTAGGCTCCGGCACCGTTGCGCCGACAATTACCAACAACCTGCAAAAGGATTCGGCAGTTTCTGTCACCGTCAGCCCATCACCGGCAACCTACGGTTCCAAGGTGAACATCACTGCCACCATATCCAGAGCGGCCACTATATCCAAAGCGGCAAATGCCATCACTCGTGCAGCAGAAAATCAAGTGGAATTTTTCGTTGGAACAGACAGCAATAAGAAAAGCCTTGGCACAGCAAATGTCAGCGGCGATGCTGCCACCCTTTCCGATGTGAAAATTTCACAAGAGAAAGGCTTTGCGGTTGGAGAAAATACTATTACCGCCGAATATGGCGGCAGCATGGGGCTGAAGCCGCAAACCGGCAGCACCCGGCTTACGGTGCAGAGAGATTTGAAGGATGCCATTGTGACGGTGAACGGCGAGTATTTTTATACCAATTCTCCCATTATCCCAGAGGTAAGTGTAACATGGAACGGTACGCAGCTTACAAAGGACACCGACTATACGGTTGGCTATACGGATAACACCAATGCGGGCAAAGCTACCGTAACTGTCACCGGTACAGGCAACTATACCGGCAAAAAAACGGAGAACTTTACCATCGCTCCGGCCCAGCTGAACGACGCAACAGTGAAAGTAAACGGCACCTATACCTACACCGGCCAGGCGCAGACCCCAGCCTCTAATGATGTGGTTGTCACGCTGGGCGGCAAGACCGTCCCCAGCGATCAGTACACCATCGGCGCCAGCAATAATATCAATGCTGGGCAGGCGACCGTAACTGTGACCGCGAAAGCAGGTGGAAACTACACCGGTTCAGCCAGCGGGAAATTTACCATCGCTCTGGCCTCGCTGAACGACGCCAAGGTGGAGGTCAGCGGCGGGCCGTTTACCTATGACGAAACCTCCAAAGATCCCATTGTGACGGTGACGCTGGACAGTAAGACCCTGAGTGCAAGCACAGACTACACCCTCTCCTATTCCAACAGCAACGGCGGGGACGGAAACCTCACCAATGCCGGAACGGTCACAGTGACCGCCACCGGTAAAGGCAATTACACAGCCACCGCCACAGGGACATTTACCATCAACAAGGCCCAACCGAACTACACGACCCCTACCGGTCTGACCGCCACTTATGGCGACACGCTGAAGGATGTATCTCTATCTCTGCCTAGCGGATGGGCTTGGGATGCTCCCGAAACTTCGGTTGGCAATGTGGGAGAGAACACCTTCCCTGCTACTTACAACAAAGATAGTAGCGGCAACTATAACCCGGTACAGCAAAACCTTACAGTGAAGGTAAGCCCTGCTTCTTATAAGATCACGCTTACCGGGCAAGCGGACAGCCCCGCGCAGATTACTCTGAATGAGGCTGTGGTAGAACCCGGCAATACCGGCGCGGCAGTCAGCTACGGATACAGCACCGCCGCCGATACAGACCCCAGCACCTGGCAGACGGGGCGCGTGTTCTCCGGCTTGACCGCAGATACCACCTACTACTTCTTTGCAAAGGTGGCGGCCACCACCAACTATGCGGAAACCATCAGCACAGGCGTGGCAATTACCACCCCCGAAAAAGAGGTCAGCAGCATTTCCATCAAAACCCAGCCCGCCAAGCTGGCCTACACCAGCGGCCAGACGCTGGATCTGAGCGGCCTGTCGGTGCAGGTAAGCTATAGCGACAACACCAGCAAAACCATTGGCTGGGACGCCAACAAGCTGACCGCCGATCCCGCCCAGGGCACGGTGCTGACCGTTACTGGGCATAGCGGAAAAACTGTCACCATCAGCTATGGCGGTAAATCCGCCGCCACCGATGCCCTCACTGTAACGCAGGGCACACAGGCGGCCCTCTCTATCACCGGTGCACCGGCCACCATCTATAACGGGGACAGCTTTACCCTGATGCTTTCCGGCGGCTCCGGCACCGGAACCGTCACCTGGGAGATCATCAGCGGCCCCGCCACAGTGGATGCCAACGGCAAGGTTACGGTAACTGGCATCGGCGAAATTCAAATCAAAGCGACCAAAGCCGCCGATGCGGACTACAACGAGGCCACAGCTACCCTCTCTCTGACCGCCAGAACCAAGCCCAGCGGGGGCAACACTGGCGGTAATACCGGAGGCGGCAATGGCGGCGGGAATACCAGTAGCGGCGGGGGCAGTTCCTCCAGCGGCGGTTCCTCTGGCGGTGGCTCGTCTTCCGGTAGTGATTCTTCTTCCGATAACGGCGATTCCAGCGGCTCCACGGTTGTAGAGCGTCCGGATCAGACCAAACCGGAAATTCCTACCACCAGCCAGACCAAGCCGGTGAAACCGGATAAAAACGGAAATACCAGCATTGACGGCAACGCCGTACAGGACGCGATCAACAAGGCCACCGCTGACGCGAAGAAAAATGGAAACACCGCAAACGGCATTGCCGTAACGGTTCCCATCCAGAACGCGGCGGATGCAAAGAATCTTTCCATCACCATCAAGGCACAGGCACTGAAAAAGCTGGTGACGGCAAAGGTACGCCGGTTTGAAATTACTACAAACGGCCTGCCCTCTTTCGGATTTACATTGGATACCCTGAAGATGCTGAATGCCCAGTCCAAGGGCGGGGATCTGATTCTGCGGGTTTCCAAAGCAGCGGTCACTTCCGCTGAGGCGAAAGCGGCGATTGGAACAAGACCGGTTTATGAGTTCTCTCTGGTTTATGTCACAGGCGGCAAGGAAGCGCCCCTCACCGATTGGCAGGGCAAGACGGTTTCCGTCAAACTGCCCTATGCCCCGGCGGCAAACGAACAGGCCGGAAACCTGTATGCGGTCTATGTGAACGACAAAGGCAAGGTACAATGGCTCACCAAGTCCAGCTATGACGCGGACCAGAAAGCCGTGATTTTTGAAGTACAGCATTTTAGTATCTACGGCGTAGGCTACAAGAACCCGGTTCCGAACTTCACCGACATCAATGGTCATTGGGCAAAGGAACACATCCTGTTTACGGTCAGCCGCGGGCTGTTCTCCGGCACCAGTGAAACCACCTTCAGCCCGAACACCACCCTGACACGGGGAATGTTTGTTACTGCTCTGGGACGGCTGGCAGGAATCAATCCGGCGGATTACCAAAACAGGAAATTTACTGATGTGAAAGCCGACGCTTACTACGCTCCCTATGTCAACTGGGCAGCGAGTAAGGGAATTGTCAGCGGTACGACTTCCTCCACCTTTGCCCCGGACAGCAATATCACCCGTGAGCAGATGGCAGTAATTATGAAGAACTACGCCGACAAGATGGGCTATTCCATCCCGAAAACGCTGGAGGCTGTGACCTTTGCCGATAACGCGCAGATTTCTTCCTGGGCAAAGGATGCGGTCAAGGCGATGCAGCAGGCGGGCGTTCTCTCCGGCAAGGAAAACAACCGGTTTGACCCGCAGGGCAACGCCACCCGCGCCGAGGCGGCTACTGTCCTGCACCGGTTTGTGGAGATTGTCATTGACCCGCAGTCCGCAAACGGCTGGCAGCAAAATGACAGCGGCGAATGGAGTTACTACAAGGACGGAGAGCCGGTCAAAGGCTGGCTCTCCGACGACCAGAAATGGTACTGGCTGGACAAGGCCACCGGCAAGATGTTCTCCGGCGGCTGGAAGCAGATTGATGGCAAGTGGTACTACTTCTACGCAGACGGCTCTATGGCGGTCAGCACCAAAGTGGACGGCTACGAAGTTGGCGCAGATGGCGCGAGAAGATAACTGACCACAAATTCAGAAAGGACACGAAGCAGCATTGGAGTATATTGAAACAGTAACAATAGATGCCGCAAGCGGTTTTCGGGACATATAACTTCTACTGCTTTGTCCCATTCCCATAGCGGTGCAAGGGAGGCCGCTTATGGGTAGATACCCCTTTTGACCTTTCTCCACCGCTAACAGGTGGAGACTTCCAAAATAACATATCCAGTCCGATTAGGGCGCAAGTGAACTTACCATCACTTGCGCCCTATTTTTGTACGCCTTTTTTCGATAAGACCCCCCCATTTTCTGTATTCAAAAACAAAAACAAAAACCGACGGAAGTATCACAAAAAGTCCGACAAACCTCCACCTGCCGAACCATATTCCCCAACGGTTCGACATAAACGGTTCCGCTGTGTCGGCTGCCGTTCACCGCCCTCCGAAAGTTTGAAAACCTATCCACCTTTCAAACTTTTCGGAGGTAACGGCTATGAGTAAAAATCGTGAAGAAAGGGCGAATTATTATCTTTACATAGATGGACAGACTGTGCCGGTAAGCGAACAGGTCTACCGTGTGTATCAGCACTACGAACGGAAAGAGGAATACTTTTCCTATGATCTGAAAGTGGAAAAGTTCCAGAAAGAAACCGCCTCTTTCCTACCCAGCCGCGAGGATTCCTATGAACGTCTGCTGGAACAGGACAAGCAGTTTGCCGCACCCGGAAAAAGCGTAGAACAGCTTGCAGCGGAACATCTGGAAGCAGAGCAAGTACGCTTCTGTCTTTCCAAATTAAGCGAGGACGAGCGAGATCTGATTTTACTGCTTTTCTATCAGGAAAAGACGGAACAGGAAGTCGGGAATATGCTACACATTTCGCAGCAGTCGGTCAATAAGAGAAAACAGACGCTACTGTTGAAGCTGAGAAAAATTTTTGAAGAATTTTTCTAAAATCGGTTGTTAAACCACTCTCCCAACGGGGAAATAAGTGAGGGGGTCTATCTCCCTCGTGCAGCTTGACAACTGAATAGACGGCATTTCCGGTACATAACCCATGTACGAGCGAATCAGGCGCGCCGCGAAGATGGACAGCCCCAGGAGGTGATAAACAGGGCTTCTCCGAGCGATCTACGCCAGCCTGATCCCCGAAGGCGGCACTTCGGGACGCGATGACTGCATGGGGGCTTAAAGATACTTCCTCACGGCCTCCTAAAGACTTGGGGGGAACCCTGCGGCGCACGAGTAAAACGACGCTGCGGAGTTATGACAGCCGCGCCAGCGGAGACCGGGAATGTCCCCATCGTCAGGGATGCGTGGCAAATGTGGCGAGCATAAACCAAACTATCATACAGCAGCCGTACCGATTGACTGGTTCGCATATCCCCTCAACTTTATCGGTACGGCTGCTTTTTTATATGAATTGAGACAAAATGTTTCCTCATATCTTATGAAGAAGCAATTTTTGACTGGAGGTGCGTCAATATGGATCAGCAGATTACCCCTACGACCTCCTACAAAGAGGTGAAAATCGGGAAAACCATTTACCGTGTGACCAGCTTTTTTTCGGGTGAAAAGGAGCTGGGAAAGACTTTGGAGCAGCTGGCTGTCCGGCGCGCCATGTCGGAGGTTTCCACACCTGCCAGCTGCTCCGCACACACGGCTACATAGTCACACTATCCTCCCGGCTTTGCCGCATACTTGCGCGGCGATGGATTCTCCGTTACGATATTCATACAGGGATACTCCCTGTGGAGCCATCACGCCGCACGAGGTATGGAATCTGGATTGTCGGGAGGGAAAATAAAGATGACTACAAAAACATACAACGTCGGCATCTACTGCCGTTTAAGTAACGACGATGAACGCGACGGGGAATCCGTCAGCATCGAGAACCAGAAGCTGCTGCTTCAGAACTATGTGAGACAGCGGGGCTGGAATGAAGTTGATACCTATATCGACGATGGATATTCAGGTACGAATTTTGACCGTCCTGGGGTCAAGCGGCTGATTGAGGATGCCAAGGCCAAGCGGATCAATGTGATTCTGGTCAAGGACCTGTCCCGTTTTGGCCGTAACTACATTGAGTTCGGGCAATACACGGATTACTTATTCCCATCCCTGGGCTGCCGGTTTATCGCTCTAAACAACGGCATTGACACGGAAAGCACCAATGGCAGCACCGATGTCATGTGCTTTTTGAACTTATTTAACGAATTTTATAGCCGCGATACAAGCAAGAAGGTCAAGGCGGTCAAAAAAGCCTGTGCCGAAAACGGCAAATTCATGGGAACCTATCCCGCCTACGGCTATAAGCGGGACCCGGCAGATAAGCACCATCTGGTGATCGACGAGGACACCGCCCCGATTGTGCGCCGTATCTTCGAGATGCGGGCAGCCGGAACAGGGTTTCACGCCATCGCCGTTACACTGAACGAGGAAGGCATCCCATCCCCCGGTGTGCTGTACTACCAGCGCAAAGGTCAGAGTGATCCGCGCCGGGTCAACCACAAATGGGCAGACCAGACGGTGAAAAACATTGTCCGCAGCGAGGTTTACATCGGCAACATGGTCCAGGGAAAAACCGGAACGCTGTCGTATAAATCCCGTAAACTCGTGGGTAAGCCGGAGGAAGAATGGATTCGTGTGGAAGGGACCCATGAACCGATTATCTCACAGCAGCTGTGGGATACCGTAGTCAGCATTGATAAAAAGAAGGTGCGGAAATCTTCTTCCGCTGACGGTTACAGGAGCATCTTCACCGGCCTTGTGTACTGTGCGGACTGCGGTTTCAAAATGAGAAATCAGGTGGAGCGATTCACCTATAAAGACGGGACGCCGGGGCGGTACAGCTCCTTTATCTGTGGGAACTACTCCCGCAGCGGCAAGGGTGCCTGTACTATCCACACCATCTATGAGAATGTGCTGAGCCAGCTTGTGTTGGAGGACATTCGGGAAAAGGCCCGTTTTGCGGAATATGACCCGGAGCAGCTGGTCCGGCAGATTATCCGCTTAAAGGATAAGGAAGCTAAAAGCCGCCTTTCCTCCTGTGAACAGGAGCTGAAAACATACACGGCGCGGCTTTCCGAGCTGGAACGGCTGATGCAGAATCTCTATGAGGATAAATGCGCCGGAACCATCCCGCAGACCGTTTTTCAAACCCTGATGCACAAATATGAAGCAGAACGGGCAGAAAAGGCCGAAGCAATCCCAGAACTGGAACGTAAGGTCAAAAGCTATCTGGAAAACCGAACTGACGCCAACCGCTGGCTGGCTATTATCTGCCGGTACACAGAGATTACCGAGCTGGATGAATCCATTCTCTTTGAACTGGTAGACCGCATTGAGGTTGGAGAAACCAAAAAAGTGGGCGGACAGCGGATTTGTGACCTCCGCGTTTACTACCGCTATGTCGGAAATGTGGATGCGGCACTGGCACAGGAAGAAAGGAGGCAGCCACTTGAAGAAGCAATATAAAGTCGGCATCTACTGCCGCCTGAGTGTGGACGATGCCTCCAATTCTGCAAAGGCAAAGAACTATATCCCCGGTGATGAATCCGCCAGCATAGAAAACCAGCACGAAATTCTCTCCAAATTTGCCATGCTCAACGGCTGGATCGAGGTCAAGACTTATCGGGACGATGGGTACAGCGGCGGAAATTTTCAGCGGCCCGGATTTTTGGAAATGCTGGAGGATGCCCGCCACGGCCTGATTAACCTGATTCTGGTCAAAGACCTGTCCCGTCTTGGGCGTGACTTTGTAGAGGTAGGCCGTTATACGGATGTGATTTTCCCGTCCCTTGGCTGCCGGTTCGTGTCTGTGCTGGACTGTCTGGACAGCGAGGGTGACAACACCGATATGCTGCACTTCCGCAGTCTGATGAACGACTACCATCTGAAAGACTTGTCTGGAAAAATCAAATCGGTGCTGTACGCCAAAAAGAAAAGCGGCCAATACCTGACCGCCTACGCTCCTTACGGATACCGCAAGAGCGACGAGGACAAACACCGGCTGGTGGTGGATGAAGAAGCCGCCGCTGTGGTGCGGGAAATCTATCAGATGCGCTGCTCTGGCATGGCCTACGGCAAGATTGCGGCGGCGCTGAACAAGAAAGGCATCCTTTCTCCCCGCTGGCACTGGGAACTGCACTACGGAAAAAAAGGCATCTGCAAATGCTCCAAACTTTGGACCTATGCCACGGTGAAAAACATTCTGAACGACACCGTTTATCTCGGTATAGTCACACAGAACCGTACCGGCACCCGTTCCTACAAGGATAAGGCCATGATACAGAAGCCGGAAATGGAATGGATTTGCCATGAGGATGCACACGAAGCGATCATTGACCGGGAACTTTGGGAAACGGTTCAGGAAAAGAACCGGGCAGTCAAACAGCAGGCAGCAAACCATGCCGCCCCTTTGCCCGCCCTGTTCACCGGCAAGCTGGTCTGTGCCGATTGTGGGCATCCTTTGATAGCCACCCGTGAGACCCAACGCAGGAAAAACGGGACAGTCAAGCGATATATTTCTTACATCTGCTCTCACTTTGCCACCACCGGACACAGTGCCTGCTCCTGGCATCGGATTTATGAAATCTCGCTGAAAACGCTGGTGCTGAAGGAAATCAGGGCGCACAGTCAGGCGGTGGCACAGGATGAAAACGAGGTGCTGGACAAGCTGAAACAGCAGATTCTTTATGAAAGCACCGCAAAGCAGGAAGATTCCAAACTGGAAATCAGCCGACTGCGGCGGCGTATTGGAGAGCTGGAACACATGACCGCCAAGCTCTACGAGGATAAGGTCAGCGGCACGATCAATAGCGATACCTTTGCTATCCTGATTCAGAAAAGCGAACAGGAGCGCATCCAAAAGGCGACCCGGTTGGAGGCTCTTTTGGCAGAAGAACGGAAAGCCCGACAGGAAGTTGAAAATATCCGGCAATGGGCAGGCATCATTCGCCGCTATCTGGATGTGCAGGAGCTTGACCGGGAAATCGTCGAGGAACTGATTGACCACATCGAGATCGGGGAACGCTCCGTTATAGACGGTCAGCGTCACCAGGACATTAAAATCTTTTACCGCTTCGTAGGTGTGGTATAATGGGAAAAAGAAAAGACCCGGCTGCATCCGCAGTCCGGGCATATACCTGACAACATTCTATGAAAACGGTTTGCGATTGAACCGCGTTGCTTTGTCGAAAAAGAGTGATTCAGCAGAATACCCTTCCCAAACAGCTTATGTTCTTCATTATGTTGAGGAACGGGGTGAAGTCGTTATCCTGCGGCTTGTCACTGTTCACGCTGTTATTGATTGCAATAAAGCGTATCTGCTTCTTGGGGAACAGAATCTCGGTATAAAAGCCGACCTCAAGATAGTTTCTGCAGAAACGGCTCATATCCTTGACGATAATCGTGCCGATTTTCCCGGCTTCGGCTTCTGCAAGCATTGCCTGAAATCCGGGACGGTTGAAGTTACGCCCTGTGTAACCGTCATTTTTCAAAAGATTGTTTGTAAAAAATTTGTAATTCTAAAAATTCATATAAACTGTAATCTATGTTATTCTATAGAAAAGTAAAAATACTGATGAAGAAAGCAGGAGGGAATTTATGAACATTGAATTAAGTATTTTGAATTGGATACAGACGTTGCATACGCCTTTTCTGGATAAAATTATGGTATTTATCACAAGACTTGGGGATGCAGGAATTATATGGATTGTGTTGAGCATAGTATTGCTTCTGATTCCAAAAACGAGAAAAAGCGGTGCGGTTATGGTGGCTGCTTTAGTAGTAGATGTATTACTTTGCAATATTGTCTTGAAAAATCTTGTAGCACGGACAAGACCATATGATGTGAATACAGGTGTACACCTTCTGGTAGCAAAGCTTCATGATTATTCTTTTCCGTCCGGACATACGGCAGCTTCGTTTGCTTCGGTAACAGCTTTGTACCTGGCAGGTGAAAAGAAGCTTTGGAAATTTGCGCTTGTGCTGGCATGTCTGATCGCAATATCGAGGTTATATCTGTATGTACACTATCCGACAGATGTTCTTGGAGGAATTCTGTTCGGTGTGATTTCAGGATATTTGGGATATCGCAAAGTATTGAAATGAAGATGACCAAAGATTACCGACCGGGAATTATATGGAAGTCAGTTGGTATAAGCATCATTTTACATGAATTTTACAAAAACAGTTCTTTAAGAAGGTAGATATGAAAGCGTATTCAGATGTATAATTAATTCTTAAGCGTAGCTATAAAATATTCAAATTAGCAAAAGGAGATAAGTAGACAAATGAAAAAGAAGCAGTTAAAACCAGAACCATATATGATGAACAGGGAACTGTCATGGTTAAAATTTAATGAGAGAGTATTAAATGAAGCAGGGAATCCGAGAGTACCTTTAGCAGAACGACTTACTTTTGCGTCTATTTATCAATCTAATCTGGATGAATTTTATATGGTGCGGGTAGGTACACTGATGGATCAGATGGAATCATCGGAAGTAGTCCGTGAAAATAAAACCAATATGACCAGCAAAGAGCAGGTAAAAGCGATCATTGATGCAACAAGAAAGCTTGATATAAAGAAAGCAGTTATTTACGAGCAGTTAATGGGAGAATTGGAGCCGCAGGGAATCCGGATCATCAACTTCAACAAGCTTTCAGGAAAAGAAGGGGAATTACTGGAAACTTACTTTGATAATGAAATTGCACCATATCTGTCTGCGAATATCATCAGCAAACAGCAGCCGTTTCCATTCTTACAGAATAAAGAGATCTATGCGGTTGCACTGCTTGCAACGAAGGGTGGAAAGACAAAAACTGCGATCATTCCGTGTAGCAATAATGTGTTTAAGCGTCTGATCGATATCCCGACCAGACCGGGAACCTTTATGCTTTCGGAAGAACTGATCCTTCATTTTCTGCCGAAATTATTTAAAAAATATGAAATCAAAGAAAAATCTCTCCTGAGAATTACGAGAAATGCGGATATAGATACAGAAACCATTTATGATGAAGATATGGATTACAGAGACG
>SKEJ01001351.1_pt1 | contig 13534 bp, 9 predicted proteins | sample 4826721 | NCBI WGS metagenome assembly SKEJ01 (sample SAMN11008812, study PRJNA524170) | human gut metagenome | biome: Human fecal sample; material: Feces; isolation source: fecal sample from pouch patient p31 | host: Homo sapiens | place: Israel: Tel-Aviv | collected 2015-06-02 | reverse complement strand
CACCACCACAATGTAATATCTACATCTGTTGCCAAACGGGCTGTAGCGCAGCTTGGTAGCGCGCTTCGTTCGGGACGAAGAGGCCGCGGGTTCAAATCCCGCCAGCCCGACAACTGGACCGGATTGTTGAGAAATCAGCAATCCGGTTTTTCGTTTCCTGTCCCAACAATCAAACCAAGCGATCGAACAGCGGTAAACAACCCGCCGCACACAGCGACAAACCACATCACGGCAAGCCCCCGTATTTGTTGGCGGACCACCGTAATATATCGCTCGAATCAATCGATTGCCGCACTGTTTTTGTAAGTAATACTGAAGTAATTAGAGGAACCATGAAGAAGAGTCTGCTTGCACTGGCTTCGGGCGCGTTCATTCTCGGTGCCGCCGAGTTCGTGATGATGGGCATTCTGCCGCAGGCCGCGGCCGCCACCGGCGTGGACATCCCCACCGCAGGCCATTACATTTCCGCGTATGCGATCGGCGTGTGCTTCGGCACACTGATTCTGGTATTCGGCCGCAAGGTGCCGCCGAAGGACCTCATCATATTGTTTATGGTGATTGCCTTGGTGGGCAATCTGGCTTCCGCATTCTCCGTCAATGCCGCCATGCTGGTCGTCGCACGATTCGTCGCCGGCCTGCCGCACGGCGCATTCTTCGGCACAGCCACACTCATCGCCAAGACTCTGGCGGAGGAAGGCAAGGAGGCGCAGGCCGTATCCGTGATGGTCACCGGACAGACCGTGGCCAATATGCTCGGCGTACCGGCGGGCACCTTGATGGCCGAGTTCCTTTCCTGGCGTCTTGCCTTCGGCATTTTGGCCGCTTGGGCGGCAATGACGATTGTGCTGGCGTCGGCGTGGATTCCGTACGTTGCACCGATCAAGGACGCAGGCATCGCCGGTCAGTTCAAGTTCCTCACCCGCCGTGGCCCGTGGGTGATTTTGGCCGCCGTGTTCACCGGCAATGCCGGTGTGTTCTGCTGGTGGAGCTACGTCTCCCCTTGGCTGCAGAAAACCGGCGGATGGTCGTCTTCCCTGGTGCCGATGCTGATGATGCTTGCCGGCTTTGGTATGGTCATCGGCGGTCTGCTTGGAGGTCGTCTGACCGACCATTGGAGGCATGCCGGCGCGGCCGCAATAGGTCAGTCCATCTCCTGCCTCGGCTTGTTGCTGGTGCTTATCACTCCGGGTAATCAGCCGATGACCGCTGTACTGACGTTCTGGATCGCCATCGGATTGTTCTTTACTTCCGCTCCACAGCAATTGCTGATGACCGAAGCCGGCCAGGGCGGCGGCGAGCTGATCGCCGGCGCGGCTGTACAGGTGGCGTTTAACTTCGGCAATGCCATCGGCTCGATTGTCGGCGGCGCGATGCTCACCACCTTCTCGATGAACTATCGCTATACCGGCCTGGGCGGTATGCCGCTGGCTCTGCTTGCCGTAGGGCTGCTGGCCTTCTACTCGTGGCGCTGCGAAACCGATACCGACGCCATTCACCGCTTGCGCGAAACCAAGGTGGACTGAGACCAAGCTCACAGCAAACTCCCTGACGTGTTTGTTCACAGTATTAATAGACTGAAATCAGACACGATTCAGGGAGGTCTGGCGGTATGGATGAGGAAGCACTGCTCAAACAATTCGCCGCGCAATTCGCGCATGGTCCAGACGATGCCGACGACACCGATGCGGCGGCCGCAGCACAAGGTGCCGATTCCACGGCGAACCAGGTTGCGGACGATGCCGATCAATCGCCCGCAACCTTTGATACCCAACAATTCCTGAACGGACTGGACGCGATTTTCGATCGCCACACGGCCGCCACCGAAGCCGGCCCGTACTTGGAACAGGCGATGGTGGACGCGGAAAACGCCGGCGACGAGGCCGGACTGCTCACCGTGCTCAACGAAACGATGGGCTTCTATCGCTCGCAAGGTCGGCACAAGGAGAATCAGTGGATTGTGCAGCGAGCGCTGGAACTGGCCGCTCGTATGGGCTTGACCACCGGCACATCCGAGGCGTGGGCCACCACGCTAATCAATTGCGCCACCTCGATGCGCGCGGCCAAACAATACGATCAGGCCGAGGATTTGTATCATCAGGCGCAGAGTGTCTGCCGGCATTCGCTGGCACCCACCGACCGTAGGCTCGCAGCACTGCACAACAATCTGTCGATGCTCTACAGCGAGACGAATCGGCCCGACAAGGCGGAACTGGAGTTGCGTGAAGCGCTGCGCATTATCGAAGCCTCGAGCGTGAACCCGGACGCGGATATCGACGTGTCCAGCTCGCACACGAATCTGGCGTTGACCCTGCTGACCGAACACAAGTTGGAGGACGCGCATTGGCATGCAGCCAAGGCGCTGGAAATCTATCGCACCGGCCATCTGGAACATTCCGCGCATTATGCCTCCGCACTGGCGGGCTTCGCGCAGGTGTGCTTTGCCGAGAGACGGCATGCGGATGCGGTTACTGGATACCGGCATGCGCTGGCCGTGATCGAGGAATGTTACGGCAAGGACACCGATTACTGGCGTATCACCGCCGACAATCTGCGGCAGGCCGAGGAAGCGGCGGCGCAGGCCGGGGTGACGGTTGACAATGCAGGTGTTGCCGGCGATGCAGGCGCGCTGCCCCAGTCCGGCTCGCGGCTGCCGAACAGCCCGGCACAGGGCAAGACCGGTGCGAACGCGGCATCTTCCCCATCCACCGTTTCGGTGTCGACCGGTTCTGCGGGCGCGGCCGAGGCCGTTTCCGCATGCCCGGTGTCCGGACTGAAGCTGGCCCGCGCGTTCTGGACGCAGATGGGCAAGCCGATGATTGCGGCGAAGTATCCGCAGTATGCCGGGCGTATCGCCGCCGGTCTGGTGGGTCATGGCTCGGAATGCTACGGATTCGATGATGCGTATTCGCAGGACCACGATTTCGGCCCGCGCTTCTGCCTGTGGCTTACGGATGAGGATTACGCGGCGATCGGCGAGCAACTTGAGGTCGATTACGAGGCACTGCCGCGCAAGTTCAGCGTGGATGCGCAAGGCCGCGTGACGTTCGAGGCGCATGCCAGGTCCGATGCTTCCGGAGCATTCCCCTCCGCAGGTGCAGGCTCCACCGTCATACCCGATGCGGCAAACGCACCCACCCCCGGCACCGCTACGCACGATACCGCCACTGCCGAGTCAGGCGCGGCGTCCTCTGATGTGGCGGAAGCGATGACGACTCCGATTGATGCACCGCTCTCCCCCGTCACGCCGCGCGCACAGGGCGCGAATCGCCGTGACGGCGTGTTCCGCATCGGTGACTTCTTTGAGTCGATCACCGGGTATCACACTGCGCCGGCGCAGACCGCGCCGCATGAGTGGCTAATGCTTCAGGAATCGACCTTGGCCGCCGCCACCAATGGCGAGGTGTTCGCCGATCCCACCGGTCTGTTTTCCAAGACGCGCCAAGGGTTCAAGAACATGCCCGACGATGTGCGGCTCGCGCTGATCTCCAAGCGACTCGGCATGATCGCCCAGGCCGGTCAATATAATCTGCCGCGTTCGTTGAAGCGCGGCGACGGCGCGGCCGCATGGCTGTCCATCCACGAGTTCGTGCAGGCCACCGCCTCGTTGGTGTTCCTGGTTAACGTGCCGATGGTGGTGGGCTATATGCCGTATTACAAGTGGCAGTTCGCAGCATTGCGCAAGCTGTCTGGCTCGATGTTCGCGCTGTTGCCGAACGTGGGCGAACAGTTGGAAACCGTGATGCGATTGAGTTCGGCAGCCTGCTATGGCGGGGCCGGATTTGGCGAAGGCGGCAAGGGCGCGGCTCCAGCAATCGAGAAAATCAACGATATTGTGGAGCAGATTGCGGTGGATATCGTCAAGGAACTCAAACGCGAACACCTGACCACGTCCGGCGAGACCTTCCTCGAATGGCAGCGCCCGTATGTCGAGGACCACATCGCCTCTGATGATCCGGTGCTTAAAAGTTTGTAGATTCAAGCTCCCTCTGCCACGGCTTCGCCGTGCCACCTCCCTCATCAGAGGGAGGTATCAGTGAAAGGAACGTCGATGACCAACGAACTGACTGATGATGAACTGCGCGAGGCTATTGTGCGTCATGAATGGGATCAGTTCCAGCGCACCAACAATGAGGGTGGACGCGCGGCATGCCAAGGCAACTGGCCGGTGTTCCACCAGATGCGGTTGGCCCAGTTCCTCACATGGGAGCGGCCATTACTCACCAGCTATGCCGCTGATCTTGACGCGGCCGACCACGTGGGCCGCAACCTCGTGACCGAAAAATACGGCCGCATGATGGCCTCCACCGCACCGGAAAATTTCACGAAGAACATAGAGCCGTATATTCCGCGTCCCTCTGAAGAGCGCGCGGCCCGTCAGGAACAGGTCATCGCCCAGCAGGTCGCCTGGGCCAAGGATTTCCGCGAGCGCTACCCCAAGCTCGGCGAGGCGATGCGCGCACTCACCACCACCGAAGACACACCATCTGCCACCTCATTCGAAACCTATCTGCGCGGCGAGCTTGGTACGTATTCCGAACGGACCTTCCAGCTCTACGAGGTGATGATTAGCGAGCGCGCCGCAGCCAGCCCGCAACGCAATATCACTGAGGAAACCTTGTTGCACACAGTCCAGCTCGGCGGTTTCGACACCTTAGAGGAGGCCGAAGCCTCCCAAGCGTAATACTCAGCCATTCACTGTGTATCGGACACCCCGACTGATGTACGTCGGCCGGCCATACCCAGGCCAACGCAATCTGCCGATCGCCCCACACCCAGACCACCAACGCAGCCTGCCCGCCAGGCCCCATTTACCAGCGCACATCGGCAGAATTACAGCGAGAATAGGCCCCAAAATGCCAGTGTCATCAGTGTGGCGAGAGTGCCGAGCGCTACCATCACGCATATGACGCGCCGCACACCGACGATATCGGCGCGGCAATACCAGACACGTTCCATTTCCCAAGCAAACAGCACCACCAACAGCATGGTCGCTATTCGCAGCACCACCCATCCGACGGCAAACAGCCGCGGTTGAGGCATAACCAATACAGCCGATACGCCTACGGCGCTCATATAGCCGTACAACAGCCCAGTAATCACCATCACCGCTGTGCCGATACCGGCAGATAAGCCGGCAATGCCGTGCAACGTACGCTGTTGGGCGGCTCCCAGCCCACTCGGCGTCGCATGCATGGCCCGCACAGTCGCCACACTACGTCGCCCGGCCAGCAACGTCTGTAGCCAAGAAAACACAGTCAAGCCAATACCTAATATCGCCGCCATCACGATCAGCACGGGCCCTGCCACCATCAGACCGGCCAGCACGCCAAGCGAGCCGACGATACCGGATCTGGTACGTTGCGACGCGGCGAAGCGCTGGTGAGGTGTTGCACCGGCGACTTGAGGCGTTGCCCATCCATCGGCTTTGGTTCCGGCAGTCACACCGTTCACCCAATTTTCCAGCGCTTGCGTATAGCCTTCGGCCAATGGCAGGTTCGGGGTGAATAAGCCCTCACCAGCCCGCATCTGATGGTTGCCGGCAAAATAGCGTACGGTGACGTTCTCGTTGCCGGACTTGTTGGCCGTAGCGATGATCCGCTGCGCCCCCTGTTCGATGGGCATGGCCGTATCGTAGGTGCCGTAGTTCACCAGCACCGGCATGGTGAGGGATTTCAGATACCGGTCGGCATCAAAGTCGGCATAGGCTAGATCAAATGGCGCGTAGTCCAGCGACATCAATTTGGCCATGTCTTTGACCACGGGCTTGGGCGCGCCGGCCTCATGCGTATAGGCGCTGACAGCCATGGCCATTTGCTCACGTCCATTGAACACCGGTGCGGATGTAAGTACGGCAAAGGCAATGTCTTGCCGTTTCGAGGTTAGAATCGTGGCGATCCAGGTGCCTTCGGATTCGGCGTAGATGCCGGTTTTGGCGGGGTCCACGCCGCTTATGCCACGCAGCACGTCGAGCGAACGCCCGTATTCGCGAGCAAAACGCGGGTAGTCGCGATGCAGCACGGTGTAGTTGTCGTTGCGCTTGGCCGGCACCAAGGTCACGATACCGGCAGAGGCCATGGCGTTGGCGATATCGCCGAAATCCTCGGCACCACTGGTACCGGACCCGTGAATGAACAGACAAGCCGGGCGTGGCCCGGGAGCGCCGACCGGTTCACGTAGTACGGCGGGTAGCGTGACGCCGTCGCCGGTCTTGATGGATAGTCGGGTTTCACGCGTACGATATCGCCCCTCGTGGGGAATGTTCGCATGGGCAGGGGTGATGGTGGTGTCGGCAGAAGCGATAACGATGTGCTTGGTGTAGGGCCGTGTGTTCCATTGCGGCATCATCGCCCAGCCAAGTGTGGCGAATACCAGCGTCATCGCCATCGCGGTGACGATGACGCTCGCTACCCGCCGCACCGAAATCCGCTTCATAGTTACTATGCCTCCCCCCCATCAGCATAGAACGGTCGGCTCTTATCGGTCGGCTCCCGTCATAATGTGCTTCTACTGGGACCGTAATGCAATGGTTTGTAACGCTATTTTCTCTTCTTGACGGCACCGACTATGGCCCATACAACGGCCACTATTACCAGAATCAGTCCCACTACGGCGCAAATAATAGCCGTCAGCAATTGCGGATTCGGCGAGAACAACGAAATCATCCGATCCGGAGATATGTACCCGAAAACCAGCGCGATCACGCCGATAATCACGCCTAATAGTCCGAATACCACAGTAGGCGCGCTGGTGCTCTGTTTCTGGATGTTCTTGGCACTCTTGACATCCTTAGCATTCTGGACGTTCTTGGCGCTCTGGACGTTCTTGGCGCTCCCCCCAGGCTGGCATGGTTTGCCGGCGGTCTGAGACTGCCCATAGGGAGGTCGTGCTGAAGATGCTGCGTACATCGGCACATCATCGGCAGATGGAATCGGCCCACCATCTCCCTCCACGGCATCGGCAACTGTTTCCAGGGCAATCCGATCTGTGGTTGGTTCGATGGGCGATGGAGAGGCAGCTGTTGCCTGCGTATCCACATCCGAGACCGACGCATCCGCATGATTGTCGGGGACGGGCAGCACAGCCGTTTCGTCATCATCCGCTGCGGATGGCAGCACCGTGGTATCGGTTCGGTCATCGACGGTCACCATGGTTGTGGTCGCGGTGGTCGCGTCGGTTTCGGAAGGTATGGCCGTGGTCGGTGTCGCATCCTCGATGGAGGCGAATTCCTTGGTTTCATCAGTCATGATTCCATCTCCTAGTTGCAACGGCTTGATCATTCCGATTGTTCGGTTGTGTTCTTGCTTGTACTGTTGCCGTCGTATATATCGGCAAGCGGCTGGAACGTAGAGCCTTCCCAATCGGAGGCGTACACCACGTTGACACGTGCTTCCACCACATAGGGAATATTGATTTTTAATTCTGGGCCGTTGTCCGGCATGGCGGATTCCTTATACAACCATTCGTGATCAGGCCCATTGGTGGCACTTTCAGCTTCGAAGAAAACAAAGCTTGGACCCATGTAGTTGTTGTATACCATCTCGTATTTGCCGCCAACGTCACTCGAAGTGGAGTAGTAGGAGTCGGCGGTGCCGAAGGCGTAAGTGCAGGAATCCGGCAGAACGATATGCACTTGCGCCTGTGTTGCGGCTATGGTGATGGTACCGACCGGGCAATTACTGATGGAAGTTTTGCCATCCAGCATCTTCACCGTGTGCGGTCCATGTGTCTTGTCCCAATCGGACCAATCAATGATTGCCTGATCGGTGTTGTAGTTTTCACCGCTGAACGCCACACCTTGCTGCAATGTTTCAAACGTGGCATCGCTGGCATCGGCAACGAAGATGCCATCCTTTTGCACATCGTTCATGCCGTCGCTGTTTCTCGCACTGACAGATTGGCTCAGTGAAACAACAGTATTGATGCCGCTGGCACCAAGATCACGGTAGTACACGCCATACGTGCCTGAAACGATGGTCATGCAGAGCGCGCATCCACCGGCAACCAGTCCGAGAGGAATCAGACCACCGGTACGCCGTCCTCTGAATCCGAGAATGATGACCACCAGCCCCATCACTATGCATACTGCGGCAATCCAGATGGTGCCCAGACGCATAATGCCGATAATGCCCATGTCGTTTACCCAAATCAGTCCCATCAGACCGGCAAAGGAGAGGAAGGTAAGGCCCAGTATGCTCAAGACCACGATTGGGCCCGCCGGCTTGCGGCGCTTGGACTCGGTGGGGGCATAGGCCGTCGCATTCATACGGTCGGGGGCAAACGGCCCGTTGGGTACTGTGCCGGGCATCGCGCCGGGCACAGTACCCGGCATCACGCTGGGCATCGACTGATAGACAGGCTGTGAAACAGGCTGTGAAACACTAGGCGCGGTTTGTGAAACAGGTTGTGAAACAGGTTGTGGAAAAGGTTGCGGAGCTGAATACAAAGGAGATTGAGGTACTGGTTGCGCGGCTGGATATGAGACAGGCTGTGGAGCTGGATATGACACAGGCTGTGAAACCGGTCGCGGCGCAGATGCCCCGAATCCGTACCCTTCCTGCTGGCGAATGCCGCTTTTGGCCAACAGCCATAGCGCTAAGGCGGCGAGCGCAATACAACCCCACCCCGCACCTGGAATCACGATTGCCACGGCGAGGAACAGGAAGCATCCCAGACAATTCCAGTCCCATTGGCCGGCAATGAGGTCCTCGGCCAAGATGTGCCCATCGCGTACATCCGGCATCAGAAACCAGCCGAGTGCGTACAGAGCTGCGCCAAAACCGAAGAACAATGTACATACAATCACCAACGCACGTACTAATGTGGGGCTCCAGCCAAGCCGTAAAGCGATGCCGCTGCATACGCCGCCGATCCACCGGTCGTCGCCGCGAACCAGTCCACTGGATCGCACCCAAGTGAAGAAGCGTCGCGATGTCTTGTTTTTTTGCGGACCAGGCTGCGGCTGTGGCTGATATGGATTCGCGTTTGGATTGCTCATGATTCCATTACACCGCCCGACCACTGCCACAACGCTCGGGGAACACCCTGATTGTTCCCTGAACACCGGGTAAAACCCCGGCCGCAACGCCCTGAGCGCGGCACAATAGGAGTATGACGTCATCTCCCGAACCATTGCTGCCCGCGCGCATGCCGTTGATGCGCCCCCGGCAGGGCCGTTGGCTCACCGGCGTGTGCAAGGGCATCGCCCTGCACTTGGGCATCGGCGTGGCATGGGTTCGGATTGCGTTCATCGCACTGACCGTCCTCTACGGCGCAGGCATCATCGCTTATGTATTCCTGTGGGTGTTCATGCCTGCCGGAGACCCGGTGGCGGCTGCGGCTCGCACAGTGCCCGTTAATCAGGCGCCGCTTGCGCGAGGCAATCAGCCACTTGCCGCTCATGACGACGAATCGGCTGCCGCACCGGAATCATTGTCCGAGGCCATCCAACGTGCTCCGAAACCGGCCGTCGTGGCATTGGCCGGTTTCGCGTTGATGGCCACTGGACTGTTGCTCACCAGCACCGGTGCGGATGTCCAGATTGTGTTTCCGCTGCTGGTAGGGTTGGGCGGCATCGCACTGGCATGGATGAATCTTAGTCCGCGAGGCACGCAGCTGTTGTCTATGTTGGGCGGCATCGCACTGATTTTCATGGGATGGGCATTGTATGTGCATAATGTCAGCATTCCTGGGTGGGGCACCTCTCCTCGACGCATTGTTGCCAGCGGATTCGTGATGATCGTCGGTATCGTGGTGGCGGTGATGCCGTGGGCGAACGCGATGCTGCAACGACTCACCCACGAGCAGGCATTGAAGGAGCGCGAAGAGGAGCGCGCGGACATGACCGCCCATCTGCATGATGGCGTGCTGCAAACGTTGGCGCTGATTCAGCTGAACTCCGAGGAACCGACCACCGTATTCGCCCTGGCACGTAGCCAAGAGCGCGAGCTGCGCGAATGGCTGTATCAGGAACGTTCCACATCGGATCGTTCGGTGGGAGCCGGATTGAAGCAGATCGCCGCCGAGGTGGAGGACGAGCACGGCAAGCCGATTGAGGTGGTCACCGTGGGCGACGCGCGGCCGAGCGCCCAGACCGATGCGCTGCTGGACGCCACCCGTCAGGCGTTGGTCAATGCGGTCACGCATGGCGGCGAGCCGGTGTCTTTGTATTGCGAGGCCAGCGACACGATGGTTGAAGTGTTCGTGCGCGACCATGGCGAAGGCTTCGATATGGACGCCATTCCGCCCGACCGGCTGGGCATCCGCGAATCGATTATCGGCCGCATCAAACGGCGCGGCGGTACAGTGGAGATAGTGTCCAGGGCCGGCTGGGGCACCGAGGTCAGAATGCATATGCCGATCGCGCTGAAAGCGGCGCAGGGAGAACATCGATGAGCGAGAACGAGACAGCCAAGATTCGTGTGGCCATGGTCGATGACCATGAGATGTTCCGTGCGGGCGTAATCGCCACGTTGCGCGATTCCTTCGATATCGTCGGCCAAGCGGCGGACGTGCCCGGTTCGGTGGCGATGATCGCACAGACCAAGCCGCAGGTGGTGTTGCTGGATGTGCATGTGCCCGGCGGCGAGGGTGGCGGCGGTGCCGAGATCCTCGCCAAATCGCGGCCCTACTCCCCCACTACCGTGTTTCTGGCATTGTCGGTTTCGGATGCGCCGCAGGATGTGGGGTCGGTGATTCGCGCCGGCGCCCAGGGCTATGTAACCAAGACGATTACCGGCGCTGATTTGATTTCATCCATCAAGCAGGTGCATGAGGGCTATGCCGTGTTCTCGCCAAAACTGGCCGGTTTTGTACTTTCGACCTTCCAGGGTGTGCCGGCGGCGGGGTCTGATGGCGGCGCTGATGGTGCGGCACGGGCTCATGATGAGGAGCTGGACCGGCTGTCCGCCCGCGAGCAGGAGGTCATGCGGCTGATCGCGCGTGGTTACACGTATAAAGAGGTGGCGGCCGAACTGTTCATTTCGATCAAGACGGTCGAAACGCACGTGAGCTCGGTGCTGCGAAAGCTTCAGCTTTCGAATCGCACCGAGCTCACCCGCTGGGCCGCCGATAGGCGCATCGTGTGATGAAACGACAATGAGCTCCCTCATCAGAGGGAGCTCATCTGCTCATATCACTCCGCGTCGCGGAAACCGTTGGGGTTCTTGGTCTGCCAGTTGAGGGAGGAGGCGGCCATGTCGTCGATGGTCAGCTCGGCCTTCCAGCCAAGCTCCTTCTCCGCCTTGGAAGCGTCGGCGTAGCAGGCGGCGATGTCACCGGGGCGACGCGGCTTGATCGCGTACGGAATCGGATGACCGGCGGCCTTCTCGTAAGCCTTGATAACCTCAAGCACGGAGTAGCCGTGGCCAGTACCCAGGTTGTAGACGAACACGCCTTCCTTGTCGATGTGGTCAATAACGGCCACGTGACCCTTGGCCAGGTCGACCACGTGGATGTAGTCACGCACACCAGTGCCGTCGGGCGTGTCGTAGTCGTCGCCGTAGACCTGGACTTCCTTGAGCTCGCCGACCGCGACCTTGGCCACGTACGGGGTGAGGTTCGCCGGAATACCCTTCGGGTCTTCGCCCAGCAGGCCGGACTCGTGCGCGCCGACCGGGTTGAAGTAGCGCAGCAGCACGATGGTCCAGGACGGATCGGCCACATGCACGTCGCGCAGAATCTGCTCTTGGAACAGCTTGGAGGTGCCGTACGGGTTGGTGGTGCCGCCGGTCGGCGTCTCCTCGGTAATCGGCAATTCCTTCGGCGTGCCGTACACGGTGGCGGAGGAGGAGAAGATGATCTTCTTGACGTTGTGCTTCTTCATCACCTTGAGCAGCACAAGCGTGGAGTACAGGTTGTTGTCGTAGTATTCGATCGGCTTGGCCACGGACTCGCCCACGGCCTTGAGACCGGCGAAGTGAATGACCCAGTCGATGTTGTTTTCGGTAAAGACGCGTTCCATAAGCGCCTCATCGCGCACGTCGCCGTCGTAACGCTTGACCGGCTTGCCGGTGATTTGCTCGACGCGCTCAAGCGCCACGGGCGACGAGTTGCCGTAGTTATCTACGGAAATAACGTCGTAGCCCTTGTTGAGCAGTTCGATGTCGGTGTGGGTGGCGATGAATCCAGCACCGCCCGTAACCAGAACAGTAGTCATATTCCCTCCTTTGGAAGGACTTGCCTTCGGTTTTTCCTTCAGTATTGAGCTTACTTCACTTGACCTGTTTCACCTAGCGGCAAAACCAAGGCTTTCGAGGAATGTTTGCGTGGTGGCTTTCTGCTTGAAGACGGCCGTGTTGCCGAGGATGCGGTAGCAGACGCTGCCGAGCTCGTCGTGTACGGCTTGGCGGATGGCCTCGCGGTCGTGGTTTCCGGCCAACGTTTCAGCGAGTTCGCCCCATTCGAGACTGAATTCGCTGACTTCATCGGGCAAATCGTGGCCTTCGGCGAGCGCCTCTTCGACAATGCCGAGCTGGTCGACGAGCCGTCCGGGCAGAATGAACAAGCCTTGGGCCTCGATCAGTCCGATCGGCTCCTGCTTGACCGGCCAGTATTCGGGGTGTGCATGGAAAATACCTTCCGGGTACTCGTCGCTGATCGCATTGTTGCGGAAGATGAGACTCATCTCATAGCCGCGTTCGGTGATGATCGCGCTGGGCGAGAGGGCGGATTGGCGGTTGCCATCCGCGTCATGGCTGGCGATGCCGTTCGCCGCGTCGTCATAACCGACCCATGCCTCGCGGATGATGTCGGATACGTCGATGATGCTCTGGCGACTCTTCGACACCACGCGCACGGCGGTGCCGGGCCAGTCAAGGATTTCAACCACGGCGTCCGGATAGTCGGCAAGTGTGAAGGCGGCCCAAGTGGCGGCCTTGTGCATCGGCAGCAGTTCGCCGCCGCCCTGGTAATGGTCATGGGCGAGCACCGAGCCGCCGATGCGAGGCAGCGCGGCGTTGCATCCGAGGAAGTATCCGGGGAAACGGTCCACGAAGTCGAGCAGATGGCCGAAGGTGTCGCGGTCCACATGCATCGGCGTGTGGTCGGTGTTCACGCAGATGCCGTGCTGGTCGAAGTAGCCGTAGGGCGAGAACTGCCAGAACCATGACTCGCCGCCGAGCGTGACCGGCAAGGTGCGCAGCGTGCGCTTGTCACGTCCGGCGAAGCCCTCGTTCTCATGGCAGATCGTGCACTTCGGGTAGCCGCCGGCCACGGCGTTGCCGGCCGCCGCCTTCTTCATGTTCTTGAATTCGGGTTTGGCGAGGTTGATGGTCACCGTCAGCCCGTGCGAGTCGAAGCGCGGGTTCCGGTCGAGCTGGGCACGCTTGACATAATTGTTGGCCACACAGTAGTCGTAGAACCATTGCATGGCGGCCATGCCGCCATCCCGGTGCTCGACGAGCAGGAATCGGTCGTCGAGATCAGCGGGGTTGGCGGAGAGGATGCCCATGATGGTGTCGGCGTAGGCCGGGCCTTCCTCCGGCTTGAAAAGGCCGGCGGTTGTGGCGGCGGCGCGGAAGGCGGCGAGCAGGGGGTC
>SKEJ01001335.1_pt1 | contig 13624 bp, 8 predicted proteins | sample 4826721 | NCBI WGS metagenome assembly SKEJ01 (sample SAMN11008812, study PRJNA524170) | human gut metagenome | biome: Human fecal sample; material: Feces; isolation source: fecal sample from pouch patient p31 | host: Homo sapiens | place: Israel: Tel-Aviv | collected 2015-06-02 | reverse complement strand
AGTCTAATCTTTCAAGGGTATTTAAGACCATGTGGCGTCCGGCATCTGTTCCGTCGATGATACGTCTTGCGCGGACAGAGTCACCGATGTTCAGAACTTCAACATCTTCGCCAACGAACGCTTCCTGAATGTCATTCCAGATTGGGGCGTTTGCTCTCATTCCGAGGCATACGAAACCATAGTCAAACGGAAGTTCTTCTTCTTTTCCGTCGTATTTTACGAGGAAGGAATGAGCATTTACCTTCTGAAGAGCTGTGTTGGTCATCTGTCTGACATGATGTTTTTCCATGCATTCTTTCATGCTTGATGTAGAAGAGGCATCCAGGCCGTTTCCAATGATTGGCATCATTTCGATGATGGTTGTTTCAGCGCCGCGTGGAGCAAAAAATTCAACAACGTCAAGTCCTACAGCACCACCACCGACAACTACGACTTTCTTGCCTGTCATGTCTTCCGGATAGTTCTTTAAGTTGGCAATCATATCCTTGATAGAATAAACGCTGGCATCTTTCTTTCCAAGGTTGTCATGCAGTCCTTCAATCGGTGGAAGAAGCGGTACAGAACCGGTTGAGTTTACAACAAGGTCGGGTTTGTATTTTTTGATCTCAGCAACAGTTGCATCGACTCCCGTTTTGATTGTCAGATTAGAAAGTTTTGATGCACGGTGTTTCAGGTAGGTTGGGAAATCAGCAAGTCTCTTCTTTGCAGGAATCTTTGAAATCTCAACAGACAGACCACCAACTTCTTTTTCTTTCTCTAATAATGTAACGTTGCATCCGACTTCTGCAGCAGTGCATGCGGCCTCAAGTCCTGCAGTTCCGGCACCGACAACTACAACGTTGCATGGTTTGTTTACTTTCTGTTTCTTATAAGCTTCTCCGTTGATCAGATCCGGGTTGATTGTACAACGAAGTGGTTTGTTACCGCCGATACGGTTACCAACACATCCTACATTACAAGAGATACATTTGCGGATATCACATACATCGCCATACTGTGCTTTATTACACCAGTCCGGGTCAGCAATCAGGCCACGTCCTATACCGATCAGGTCAGCGTCGCCTCTTGCAAGGATATCATCGGCAATCTTAGGATCTCGGATATTTCCGATAGCGATCGTTGGCTTTCCAAATTTATCGCGAACGGCCTTTGCCATGTATGAACGCCATCCGTCTTCCAGATAGTTGGCATCGATCTGATACTGGATAGAAGCATTCAGTCCTGCTGAAGTATCGTAGATATCAACTTCATCATTCAGATATTCGAGATATTCCAGACAATCTTCTACCGTATTACCGCCTTCGACAAGCTCATCTACACTAAGACGTAAAGAAATAGGAACTCTAGGTCCGACAGCCTTACGAACTTCGTCAATTATCATACGGCAGAAACGGGCACGGTTTTTGGCAGAGCCTCCAAATTCATCTGTACGGTCATTGGTGGTAGGAGATAAGAACTGGCTGATCAGGTAAGAGTGTCCGGCGTGGATCTCTACAACATCGAATCCGGCATTGACAGCTCTCTTTGCAGCTGTTCCATAATCTTTTGCAATACTTTCAATCTCTTCTTTAGAAAGTCCGCGAGGAATCTCTCCACCGGCTTTGGATGGAAAACGAGAAGCGGATACCGGCTGCATGCCGATTCTTGAACTCATTGCAGAAGCACCGGCATGGTTAATCTGAATTCCCATCAAAGCCCCCTGTCTGTGACAGGCTTCCGTTAATGTAAAAAGGCGTGGAATGTAGCAGTCCTTGTCAAGACGAAGCTGTGTAGTTCCGTTCGATCCTTCCGGATATTTTACACAGACGTTCTCAACCATGATAAGCCCTGTGCCGCCACGTGCACGCAGCTCATAATATTTGATATGTTCATCGCTCAGTTCCCCATCATGTCCGGCGAAGTCACTTCCCATAGGCATCATTACAACACGGTTTTTAAGTGTCATACCTCTGACTGTCAGAGGGCTGAATACGTGTGGAAAATTGTTTTTCATAGTTTATTATCCTCCATTAAAATCTGATTGTATTTGAGTTACTTCTCTCTATACCTCGATTATATGATTTTGTTAAATAAAAGACAAATTAGTATTTTTATGAAAGTTGATAGATTTTGTCTATGAATTATCAATCTTATTTTTTCTGATTTTTTTCAGGTATTAATTTCCCGGCGATCAAACACAGGATGATCGTGATCACCATATCCGGCAATGTATTTCCTACCGGCATATCTACATTCATAAGAATTCTGTACACAACGAATCCAATCACCCAGATGATCATGTTCGGCATATGCACTGCCTGGCTGCTTTTATCTTGTTTTAACAGGAAAAAGTCAGCAATCTGAATAGCGATCATCGGTGCAAATACAGAACCGATCAGATACAGGAAATCTGTTATATTATCCATCGGATATACAATTGCAGCGGCCGTTCCAATCACTGTCACAACGATAGCAACATGCTTTCCGTTCCATCTGCTTACAACCGTCTCACTGGAGATTCCAGCAGAGTATGCATCCAGGAAAGTGGTTGTAACTGTTGAAAATACAATGATCAGAAGTCCCAGGATGCCAAGACCTGCCTTTAACATGATCTGTGCAATGTCATATTCTCCGGTAATGATAGCAGCTCCCATTCCGATCACATACATCCAGCAGCTTACAATTCCATATGTAACCGCACTGACTGCAGTTGCTTTCACCGGCTCCTTCGCCTCTCTTGTGTAATCACTGATCAGTGGCAGCCACGATAATGGCATCGCAACCGCAAGCTCTACTGCTGCTCCAAATGTCATACTGTCGTCAGACGGTGTTCCCACCCCGCTTCCCGTAAATATCACCTTGCACAGAATCAGTGTCAGGATAAATAATGCTGCCATCGCAACAGTATTGATCTTGCCCAGATTCGTAATTCCGATCACAATCCACAGAATGATCAACGCTCCTATCACCAGGCACCATATCCATCTACCGGTATGCATCACACCGTCTGCTGCCAGTGCCCCGTCATAGATCATGATCGCAGTCCAGCCGACAAGCTGCAACACATTCAGGACCGCAAAAAGGATACTTCCTTTCTGTCCAAAGCTCATCTTTACAGTCTCCATTGCACTCTTTCTGACTTTTCCGCCGATCACTCCTGCCAGGAACAGCATCAAACAACCAATGATGTGTCCTACTATGATTGCCGCCAGTCCTTTTCCCATGCCAAGCGGGGCCAGATATGTTCCGGTCAGGATCTCTGCGATCGAAACCCCTGCGCCGAACCAGATCAGACCATTTTCAAATAAGCCGGTACGCTTCTCTTCCATAATGTTTATTCCTCCTCGTCTTCCTTTGTAGTCTTATATAATAGTATTTTTCAAAGCCTGTTCCAGCAGCTGCATCTCATCATCGCTTAATTTCCACTCAAATACCTTGCAGTTCTCCTCAATTTTATCGCGGCTCTGCGCTCCTATAATACAAGAAGAAATAAAAGGTCTCTGCAAGGTCCAATTCAATGCAATCTGCGACAATGGAACATTTCGTTCCTCACTGATCTGATCCATTGTTCTTAAAAGAAGCATTACTTTTGAAAACAACGGTTCTTTAAAATATGGGTAAAACCGGTTTCGGTTATCATCTACACCATATTCCTTGAGTTCTCTGTATTTTCCGGTTAAAATGCCTCCTCCGAGCGTTCCATAAGTCATAACTCCCATTTCCTGAGCACAGGCCCACCGGATCAGCTGCTCCCATTTCCGATCTACCATAGAATACTGTGGCTGATATGCTTCTATAGCACAATATTTTTCTGCTTCTTCCATCTGTTCTTTTGTAAAATTCGATACTCCGATATGCAGAATCTTTCCTTGCTTTTTCAGTGTATTAAGCGCATCCATTGTCTCTTCCATCGGAACATTCGGATCCGGCCAGTGGACCAGATATACATCGATATAATCTGTCTTCAGATTACGGAGTGATTCTTCGCATTCCCGCATGATCTTATCTGCCGACCCACAGCGTACATATTTTCCATTAATAAATTCATTTCCACACTTGGTAGCCAGGATCACTTCTTTCCTGACGCCAAGTTTGTGCACAACTTCTCCGATATACTGTTCTGCCCTGCCTCCGTTGTAGGCAGGTGCCGTATCAATAAAATTGATTCCACAATCTACTGCTGCCTTGATCGCATCCATCCTGCTTTCGTCGGAATAAGAATCCCATCCGGCACCTCCGATTCCCCATGTACCAAGACACATCCTGGATACACGAAGCTGTGTCTTTCCAAATTCTGTATATTCCATTTTCTTCATCTCCGTTTCATTTTTCGCTCATTTTGTCAATCTATCATTTTTACATTTAGAATAATGATATCAGAAAACTTTTTATGACTCAAGAGCTGAATGCTTTCTTCCAAGCTTGCCCGTTCCCGTCTCCAACGACTGTCAATACCGCAGCGGAATCTCCGACTTTTTCACACGCACTTCCAGATTTCTGCTTCCAAAATAATGCCGCAATCCCTTAACCGCCAGATCACTCGTATTCTTCGTCCCAACGCAAACAGATTTTAAACAGTTTATATCTCCAAGCTTCATTCTTATAAACGGAATAAATACTTCATCTTTTATCCGATATTCCACCGGAATGCTATTTTCCGGCACTTGATGCTCTCTTTTATGTACACAGAGGAACACCATGCGATATTCCTGCTCCTGTGCAAAACATTCCTTTTTGAAGAACATATTATACAACAGGCAGATCACTGAGATATGATCTACAAATAATTTGACATCCTCTTCTTCTGCGCTATCCAGATCATCCCAGCCATGAATGGTTTTATAATCTTCTCCATCCGATAACAGCAGCCGTTCTATGGTAACATGTTTTATACGTCCATCTCTTCTTCGTAGTACTTAATCAGTGCCTGGGTGCCGAGATCTCCGCAGCCTTCTGCCTGAAGGAGTTCGTAGTTGGCAAGCACCTGGCTTAATACGTCCAGATTGAGATTGCTCATGTTCGCTTCGGTAAGGGCGAGCTTCATGTCTTTGACGAAGTGCTTCAGGAAGAAGCCCGGTGCGTAATCTCCTGCCAGAATCTTTGGTCCGAAGGTATCTAACTGTTTGCTTCCTGCCGCTCCAGTCGATACGGAATCGAGTACCGTCTGAAGATCCAGGCCTTTTGCCTTCGCATAGGTGAGTGCCTCGCAGACTCCGGATAAGGTGCCGGCGATCATGATCTGGTTCGCAAGCTTGGCGTGCTGGCCGCAACCGGATCCTCCCTGGTAATTGATATTGGTTCCCATCGCCTCGAATAACGGCATGCAGGCTTCGTAGTCTTCTCTGGAACCGCCGACCAGGATGGAGAGTGTACCGTTCTTTGCTCCGGTGTCACCGCCGGTGACCGGTGCGTCCAGTACGTGGAAGCCTCTTTTGGTTCCTTCTTCTGCGATCTTCTGGTCCAGCATCGGGCTTGTGGTCGTCATGTCGATCAGGTATGCGCCTTCTTTTGCGCTGTCTAAGATGTTGCCTGCATCGAAGTAGACTTCTTCTACGTCAGTCGGGAAGCCTACGATGGTGATGACTGCTTCTGCGTCTTTTACGCAGTCTGCGATGGTGTCGTGGAAGGTGGCTCCTTCGCTGATCACGTCTTCGACTTTGGATCTGGTTCTGGCGTAGATGTGTAATTCGAATCCTGCTTTCATGAGATTGCGGACCATGGATCTGCCCATGATGCCTACGCCGATGAATGCTATTTTGTTCATTGATTTTTCCTCCGTGGTCTGATTACTCTTCTACTTTCTCCACTACTTCACCCTGTCTCTTGTAGATGCTGTGTGCCGGTACGAATCCTCTGACGCTTGACAGTGGGTAGATGTTGCTGTGGCTTCCGATCACGGTTCCCGGATTCAATACGCTGCCGCAGCCGACTTCTACTTCGTCTCCGAGCATGGCTCCGAATTTCTTAAGACCTGTCTCGATCCTTTCGTCTCCGGCTTTTACTACGACGAGTTTTTTGTCGGATTTGACATTGGATGTGATGGATCCGGCCCCCATGTGGGATTTGTAGCCGAGGATGGAATCGCCCACGTAATTATAGTGCGGCACCTGTACTTTGTTGAACAGGATGACGTTCTTAAGTTCTGTCGAATTACCTACGACTGCACCTTCGCCGACGATCGCATTTCCGCGGATAAATGCGCACTGACGGACTTCTGCGTTCTTTCCGATGATCGCCGGTCCGTGGATGTAGGCTGTCTGGAATACGGTTGCGGATTTGGCGATCCAAACGTCTTCGCCGACCTGATCGTATTCATCTGCCGGAAGGGTCTTTCCGAGTTCTTTGATGAAGCCGCTGATCTTTGGAAGGATTTCCCATGGGTAGGTGGCTCCTTCGAAGATGTCTTTTGCGATGGTTTCATCCATGTGGTTGTAGAGGTTTTTGATGGTTAATTGTTCTGACATGTTGGTTCTCCTTTTTTATTTTTTAGTTTTTCCGGTCTTTCTCACCGGCTTCTTATAAAACTGTGCTGCCTTATCATAGCACGCCCGCATCTGATACTGATTATTCAGTCCCTTTACCGCAAGTGTTCTTCTTGACACGAAATCATCCAGCTTCTTCATATATTCATCTGATGTGATATCTCCGTCTGCCACATACGTCAGACCTTTTTCCCAGCTTGCCGTAAGTTCCGGGTTCAGGAGCGGCCGGATGGAGTGGTCTACGACATCGTAGATCATTTCCCCTAACATCGTCGGCGTGACGATCTGGGTCTTTTTATTGAGCGCCAGATATTTATTATTGAATAATTTCTTCAGTATCTCGCCTCTGGTGGCACTGGTGCCGATTCCGCTTCCTTTGATCTGGGCGCGGAGTTCTTCGTCTTCGATGAGCTGTCCTGCATTTTCCATGGCAAGGATTAGTGAACCGGAATTGTAGCGCTTCGGCGGCGAGGTCTTGCCTTCTTTGATATCCAGGGACTGTACCGAAAGGGTCATGCCTTTCTTGAGGCTCTGGATCCTGGCGAAGAAGGCTGCATCAGTGTCTTTGTCCTCGGTACTGTCTGCTCTGCTGTCTGTATTGTCGTTATTATCGTTATTGTCGTTCTTCCTGCCCGGCACGCCTGTAACTTTCAGATAGCCTTCTTCTGCCAGTACTTTGAAGCTTGAGAAGAAGGATTCTTCTTTGATCTTCGTCACGATCGATACTTTCTGATAGACAGCCGGTGGATAAAAGATGCTTAAGAATCGTCTTACGATCACATCATACACCCTCTGTGACAGATTCGGAAGTCCTTTTAGTGCTCCCATACCCTGTCCTGTCGGGATGATCGCATAGTGGTCTGTGATCTGTTTGTCGTTGACATATCTCGTCTTCTCCAGTCCTTTGTGGCTGCCGAATTTCACGATATCCTGAAGATATGGCTTTGCCGGTTCGTACTGCATCAGACCGTTTAAGTTCTTGTGGATCTCTTTTGCCACTGCTGTCGATAGGACACGGGCATCTGTTCTTGGGTAGGTGACGAGCTTTTTTTCATATAGTTCCTGGATGATCCGGAGTGTCTCATCTGGGCTGATCTTGAACCGCTTGGAACATTCATTCTGAATCTCGGCCAGGTTGAATAATAACGGCGGGTTCTTCTTTTCTTTCTTCTTTTCTATGGACACGATCTGGCAAGTCAGGGGCTGGCTGGCGTCTGACTCGCTGTTGCTTAGGAAGCGGATCAGTTCTTCTGCCTTTTCCTTTTCTTTGAATCCATTTTCCTTATAGAGATCGAAGGATTCGAACCATTTTGATCCTTTGACTGCCCGCCATTCGCCTTCGAATGTTGCCCCTTTCTCTCCGATGGTGCTTAGGACTCTGTAGAACGGGGTCTCTACGAATTCCCGGATCTCCCGTTCTCTGCGTACGACCATACCGAGGACGCAGGTCATAACACGTCCTACGGATACGACGGAATATTTCGTATTCAGGTAATTGGAGATGCTGTTGCCGTATTTTAACGTCAGGAGACGGGAGAAGTTGATTCCCATCAGGTAGTCTTCTTTGGCTCTTAGGTAAGCCGATGCTGCCAGGTTGTCGTATTCTTTTAAGTCTTTTGCTTCTTTGATCCCGCGCAGGATCTCTTCTTCTGTCTGGGAGTCGATCCATACGCGGCGGCGGTTCTTGCCTTTTACGCCTGCCTGCTGTTCGACCAAACGGTAGATGTATTCTCCTTCCCGTCCTGAGTCGGTACAGACGTAGATGGTGTCTACGTCTGTACGGTTCAGAAGTCCCGATACGATTCGGAACTGCTTAGATACCGCCGGGATGACTTCGTATTTGAACTCCTGCGGGATAAAAGGCAGAGTCTCAAGACTCCACCTTTTTAATGCCGGATCGTATTCTTCCGGATAGCTCATCGTGACCAGGTGTCCGACACACCAGGTTACGATTGCTTCTGCTGATTCGAGATATCCGTCTTTTCTCTGTGTATTGATATGCAATGCCTTAGCGAACTCCTGTGCTACACTGGGTTTCTCGGCAATGTATAATGATTTTCCCATGTTACTCCTTCCAGTAGGGTGAAACAGCGGCTTTTTCTTTTATCTTTTTCTGTGCCAGAGAGACCGGAAAAAGGTTATCACTCTTCCGCCGCCACAGTTCTCACGGGCACGCTGCTGACTTTTGTCGACTTCTTCTGCTGCTTTTAATGCTTCTTCCATGAAAGCTGCCTGAGAATCCACCGCTTTTATGCCGCCGGTCCGTTTCATATATGTGCCGTCTTTCTGCATGATCCTTGCTTTCACGTTATCATTTAACATAATCTTCAGATCATGGTTGATCTGACGTCTGATCTGCCCGTCTAATACCGGGCAGGCTACTTCTACTCTTTTTTCTGTATTTCTTGTCATCATGTCTGCGGAGCCGATATAAATCTTCTGTTCTTTTCCGGTTCCGAAGCTGAAGATACGTGGATGTTCCAGATAGCGGCCAACCACGCTCATCACCCTGACATTTTCTGTAAATCCAGGCACTCCCGGTAGTATACAGCAGATTCCTCGAACAATCAAGTCTACCCTTACTCCGGCGCAGGAGGCCTCGGATACTTTCTTTATGAAGTCCACATCTGTCACGGAGTTCATCTTCATAATGATGCGTCCTTCGCTTCCTTTTATGATTTCTTCGTCCATCATCTGTAAGATACGGCTCTTTAAGCTGACCGGTGATACGATCAGGTATTGATAGCTGCCCTGCAGATTGCCGATGGACATATTCTTGAAAAATTCTGCGGCGTCCTGTCCGATTCGCGGATCAGCAGTCATCAAGGACAGATCGGTATACATGGCAGCTGTCTTCTCGTTATAATTGCCGGTTCCGACCTGTGTGATATACTGGATGTCATTGCGGTTCCTGTATGTGATCAGACAAATCTTGGAATGCACTTTGTAACCGTCGAATCCATAGATCACACGGCATCCTGCTTCTTCCAGACGTTCCGACCAGTCGATGTTGTTCTGCTCGTCAAATCTTGCACGCAGCTCGATCAGCACGGTGACTTCTTTTCCATTTTCCGCAGCTGCGCACAGGTATTCTACCAGTCTTGCCTTCTTCGCCAGGCGGTAGATAGTGATCTTGATCGTCATAACGTTCGGATCTGCCGCGGCATCTTTGATCAGCTTCAGGAACGGATCCATGCTTTCGTATGGGTAGAACAACAGGATATCATTCTTTTTCACCTGTTTTAACATGTTTCCGTCCTGTACATGTGCTGATTTTTGCGGGGAGAATGGTTCGTAGACCAGTGCTTTCTTCATAGACTCCGGGAGATTTCCTGCGATGGAGAACATATAATCCAGTTTCATCGGCATCTTCGTGCGGAAGATCTGCTCCGGTGTGATCTTGAATTTCTTACAGAAGTATTCCTGCATTTCCGGTGTCAGTTTCTCCGCTGTTTCTAATCTTACTACCGCCATCCTGCGGCGTTTGTGCAGGGTACTCTGCATGAGTTTCCGGAAATCATCGGTAACCTCCAGTGCTTCATCGTCCGGAGATACGTCTGCATTTCTTGTCACGCAGATGTAGTTCGGGTCGGATACTTCGTACTGGTCAAATACCAGATCCAGGTATTCCATGATGACTTTCTCCATGCGGATATAACGAATGTCATGTCCCGGAAGCATCAGGATATCGGATACATAGGTCGGAACCGGTACGATTCCGAGGATTTGTTCTTTTTCTTTGTCGTCTTTATTCTTCCTGCTATTGATATGCTTCAGATTGGCTGTTACGTAGATATCTTTATTCATAAGATGCGGGAACGGGTGGCTGCTGTCTACGATCTGCGGTGACAGTACCGGCAGGATCTGCTCTTTGAAACATTTCTTAACATATTTCTTCTCGTCTGCCTCCAGTTCTTTAAAGTCCAGTCCGCAGACTCCGTATGGGGACAGTTCTTTCTTGATCCCGGCGTAGGTCTTGTCACGTTCTTTATATAACGGGGCAACTGCTGCGTAGATCGCATCCAGCTGCTCCTGCGGTGTCATTCCCGACCGGCTGTCTCTGTGTCTGTCGTCTGTCTGCACCATGTCATAGAGACTTCCGACACGGATCATGAAGAATTCATCTAAGTTACTGGTGAAGATGGCCACGAATTTCATACGTTCCAGCAATGGCACGCTCTTATCTCTTGCTTCTTCCAATACACGCTGATCGAATCTCAGCCAGGAAAGTTCTCGGTTCTGTGTGTAGTTTAATAGTTCTCGGTCCATAGGGTCTGCCTCCGTTTCTTGCCGGTGCCATTGGTGCCATTGGCACTTTGTAATCAGCGAATTTATTGTATACTTTATTATAGCAAAACCATCTTTTATTCTCAACACTGAGATGTATTGTGTTCAGATTTGTAATCTGATTTATAATCTGATTGATATCGGTAAGCGGGGTCGAATTTGCTGGATGTATAATGAAAAAAAGGCGAGAACTACGCCTTTTCACATGTTGCAGTTCCCACCTTTTTATTATTATTTTATGCTCTCACCTTATGAACGATAAACAGGTGAGTATGAGTGTGCCACCAGGGACACTAAAAGAGCCTGTTTTCCCGTCCCCTGGCTACTTTGCCTGAATATATCCCTTGGCAGTCAGTGCTTCGGCGCAAAGTACGGCTCCGCCTGCTGCACCACGTACTGTATTATGAGAAAGTCCGATGAATTTGTAATCATACATGCTGTCTTCTCTCAGACGTCCGATAGACACACCCATTCCGTTCTCATAATTTACATCCGCTTTTACCTGTGGTCTGTCATCTTCTGACAGATACTGGATGAACTGCTTTGGAGCACTTGGAAGTTCTGCTTCCTGTGGGAATCCCTTGAAGCTTTCCAGTTTCTCGATCAGCTGTTCTTTAGTTGGCTTCTTCTCGAAGTTGATGAATACAGCTGCTGTATGTCCGTTGAGTACAGGAACTCTTAAGCACTGGCATGTGATCTTTGGTTCTTCTGCAAGTTTGATTTCTCCGTTTTCCAGTGTTCCGAGTACACGAAGAGGTTCTTTTTCACTCTTTTCTTCTTCTCCGCCGATGTATGGAATGATATTCTCGATCATTTCCGGCCAGTCTTTGAATGTCTTTCCTGCTCCTGAGATTGCCTGGTATGTTGTTACAACAACTTCTTTTGGTCCAAATTCTTTCCATGCTGCAAGTGCAGGTGTATAGCTCTGGATTGAGCAGTTTGGTTTTACTGCGATAAATCCGCGTGTTGTTCCGAGACGCTCTTTCTGAGTCTTGATGAGGTCAAAGTGTGCTGCATTGATCTCCGGAACTACCATCGGCACGTCTTTTGTCCAGCGGTGAGCACTGTTATTAGATACTACAGGGGTCTCTGTCTTTGCATATTCTTCTTCGATCGCTCTGATCTCATCTTTTGTCATATCTACGGCACTGAATACAAAATCTACAGTAGAAGCAACTTCTTCTACTTCATTTACATTCTTTACGATTAAGTTCTTTACACCTTCCGGCATCGGTGTATCCATTTTCCAACGTCCGCCTACGGCTTCTTCATATGTTTTTCCTGCTGAACGTGGGCTTGCTGCTACAGTTACAACCTCGAACCAAGGGTGATTTTCAAGCAATGAGATAAAACGCTGTCCAACCATTCCTGTTGCTCCTAAAATACCTACTCTTAATTTCTTATCCATCTTTGTTCTCTCCCTTTCTTTTTATCATTCCTTAATACAGCCTTACGCTACCTTCATCCGTATGACATGTACTAGTATTTATAAATGTATATTTTAATATTCTTCCATATATTTCTGATAAGCCGCAATTGATTTTGCCATAGCATCTTTTCCTGGTGCTCCTATGGTGACACGCTTATTCACACATGTCTCAAGATCGATTGCTTTATAGATATCTTCTTCAAATACCGGCGAGATCTTTCTGTACTCTTCCAGTGGAAGTTCATCTAACGGAATCTTCTTCTCAATGCATGTCAGTACCAGTTTTCCCACGATACCATGTGCATCTCTGAATGGTACACCGTGATTTACCAGATAATCTGCTGCATCTGTCGCATTGGTAAATCCGTGTTTTGCACTTTCTTCCATGCGGTCTTTATTAAACTGCATCGTCTTTAACATTCCGGCAAATAATGTGATACATCCTTTGGCTGTATCCATAGCATCAAATGCCCATTCTTTATCTTCCTGCATGTCTTTATTGTATGCAAGCGGAATTCCCTTCATCGTAGTAAGGAGTGCATTTAATGCGCCGTATACCCGTCCGGTTTTTCCTCTTACCAGCTCTGCGATATCCGGATTCTTCTTCTGCGGCATGATACTGCTTCCTGTACTGTACGCATCATCAATCTCTACAAACTGGTATTCATTCGAATTCCAGATGATGACCTCTTCACAGAATCTGCTTAAGTGCATCATCATAATGCTCAGTGCAGATAACAGTTCCAACAGATAATCTCTGTCTGATACACCGTCCATGCTGTTCAGTGTCGGTCCGTCGAATCCAAGTAATTCTGCTGTATATTCACGATCCAGTGGATATGTCGTTCCAGCAAGTGCTCCGGAGCCAAGCGGACATGTATTCATTCGTTTGCTAATATCCTTCAGTCTCTCATGATCTCTTCGGAACATTTCAAAATATGCCCCCATATGATGAGCCAGTGTGATCGGCTGTGCTTTCTGAAGATGTGTGAATCCTGGCATATATGTCTCGACATTCTCCTCCATTACATGAAGGATTACTTCCAGAAGTTCTTTTACCTGAGCATCAATCTCCTGAATCTCATCTCTGGTAAAAAGTTTCATATCTAATGCAACCTGGTCATTTCTGCTTCGTCCGGTATGGAGTTTCTTTCCCGGATCTCCGATGCGGTCGATCAATGTTGCTTCCACAAAACTGTGAATGTCTTCATATTTGTCTGATATCTCTAATTTACCGGATTCTACATCTTTCAGAATGCCATTTAATCCGTCTGTGATCTGTTCTTTTTCTTCTTCCGTTAAGATTCCCTGCTTTGCAAGCATAGCTACATGTGCAAGACTTCCTCTGATGTCCTGCTTATAGAATCTTTTATCAAATGTAATGGAAGCATTAAAATTATATACTAGCTGGTCTGTCTCTTTTGTGAAACGACCTCCCCATAACTGT
>SKEJ01001325.1_pt1 | contig 13689 bp, 8 predicted proteins | sample 4826721 | NCBI WGS metagenome assembly SKEJ01 (sample SAMN11008812, study PRJNA524170) | human gut metagenome | biome: Human fecal sample; material: Feces; isolation source: fecal sample from pouch patient p31 | host: Homo sapiens | place: Israel: Tel-Aviv | collected 2015-06-02 | reverse complement strand
GGCATCAGCGGGGGCCGCGTGCCGGGGCGGCTGACTGCCGCCGTTGCCGCCGCGTCCGCCGCCCGCGCTCTGGCGGGGCGGTTCCGGCCGCTGGGGTGCGGGCTGTTCGTTCTGGAAGAAATCCGGCTGCCCGGACAGCGACCCCTGATGCAGGGCTGAGGCCTCCGTGGGGCGCTGCTCCGTGGGACGGTTCAGCGAGCGGTCTGTATTGATATGACGCGGACCTTGACTCATTCGTTCGGTTCCTCCAGCTTTTTTATTCCGACAGAGACTGTCGTCATGTTCCATAGTATAACATTCTTACCCACAATCTGCAATCGGTATTCTTTTCCGGAGCAGGGTGTGTGCAGAAAAACAGGCTCACCCGGCCTTTGCAGCCCGGGCATCCACCTCTGCTTTGATCTCATCGTAGGCCGCCTTGGACATGGGGTCCAGGGGCTTCCCCTGCGAGAGCACAAAGTCGTTCGTCTGCCTGAGGGCTGCCAGCATGGCCAGATCCAGATCCTTCAGCTCCAGCTTGCGCAGCTTGTTCACCCCGGGCCAGTCCCGCTCGGCGCTGGACATATCCGCCAGATAGACGATCTTATCCAGCCTGCTCATGCCGGGCTTGCCCGCGGTGTGGCAGGCAATGGCCGAAAGCACAGCCTCATCCTCCACGCCCCACTCGGTGCGGGCCAGGATGGCGGCGCAGATGCCGTGCCACACCGGGGTGGGGCGCTCTTCCCCGCCCTCGGCCAGTTCCGGGTGGGTCCGCATGATGGCGCGCATCTCGTCCTTGCTGATCTCCTTGGCCGAATCGTGCAGCAGGGCGGCCAGCGCGGCCTTGTCCTCATCCACGCCATACCGCTTTGCCAGCTTGACGGCCATTTTTCTCACGTTCAGGGTATGCTCGTAACGCTTGTCACTCAACCGGCCGCGCACAAGCTCCTTTGCCTGTTTCAGATTCATGGTTTCCGCTTTCCCCTCTGTCTGCCCGGTAAAGCCCCTCCCGCCGGATGACCCGGCGCACGAGGGCGGGCAGTTCATTTTCACACGCTTCCCCTGCTGCAAGGCGGGCACGCAGGTTGCTGCTGGCCATGGGCAGAGCCTCGACCTGTGCAAACAGGATGCGGGCCCCGGTGGGGTCCATCTGCTTTGCCTTGGCGTGAAGCTCCGGCGCGTCACCGACATTCCGGCTCGTGACCACCAGCCGGGCCAGCCGCAGGATCTCCTGCCAGCGGTGCCAGCTGTCAAAGCTCAGCAGCATATCGCTGCCCATGGCCATGTACAGCTCGGCCTCCGGGTAAGTCCGGGCCAGCATTTCCAGCGTGAGCACCGTATAGTTGCGCCTGCCCAGCGCGGCCTGCTCCACCTCCCAGCCGCTGACACACAGCGCCGGGACAGCCCCCTCCGCTTCCAGTGCACGGAAGCATGCGCACATCTCCACCCGGGCGCTGCCGGGGGCGGCGGTGGACTGCTTGAAGGGGGAAAGCCCCGCAGGCATCACCACCACTCTGTCCGGGCGCACCCGGGCAGCGGCGGCGCGCAGATTGTTCAGGTGGCCGTTGTGGGGCGGGTCAAAGGTGCCGCCGTACAGCAGGAGCCTCATTTCAGCAGGTCAGCGTAGGCGCTGTCCTTCTTCTTCTGCAGATAGAGCACGAACTTGGAGCCGATGACCTGCACGCAGTCGGCACCGGTGGCCTCTGCCAGCTTGACAGAAGCCTCACGGGCATTGTACATGCTGCTCTCCAGCACCTTGAGCTTGATCAGCTCCCGGGCATCCAGGCAGTCCTTCACGCCCTGGATCATGGTCTCGTCGATCTCACCCTTGCCCACGATGAAAACGGGGTCCATGGTGTTTGCCTTGCCGCGCAGAATGGCGCGCTGTTTGCTCGTCAACATAATTTTTTCTCCTTTTATTTCAGAAATTCAGGTAATTCTTTTTCCAGCTTTGCCAGCGCCACACCGCGGTGGCTGATGGCATCCTTTTCGTCCGGGGTGAGCTGGGCATAGCTGCGACCCTCGGTATTGGGGCGCTTTTCTGCCTTGCCCACGCCGCATTCATCGGGGATGAACAGCGGATCGTAGCCAAAACCGTAATCGCCCGCCAGGCGCGCAAAGGCCACCTTGCCCGGGCACTCGCCCCGGCAGGTCAGGTGCCGGCCGGTGGGCAGGATAAAACAGACAGCGGCCACAAATTTTGCGCCGCGCTGTTCCGCCGGGACATCCTGCATCTTCTCCAGCAGCTTGTCGTTGTTGGCCTCATCGTCGCCGTGGCGGCCGCAGTAGCGGGCACTGTACACGCCGGGGGCACCCTCCAGCGCATCCACACAGAGGCCCGAGTCATCGGCGATGGTGGGCAGGCCGCTGGCTTTGCAGATGGTCTCGGCCTTGATGAGGGCGTTTTCCTCAAAGGTGGTGCCGGTCTCATCGGGTTCAATGGTGATGCCCAGCTCCTTCTGGCTGACCACCTCGTGGCCCTGCGCTTCCAGAATGCGCCGCAGCTCACGGAGCTTACCGGCGTTGCCGGTCGCTGCACAAATTTTCATGTTTTTCTCCTCTCTGCCCCTGTCGAACTCCTGCACTTGGCTCCCCTGCCAGGGGAGCTGGACGCGCCAAAGCGCGGCCTGAGAGGTTTGATTGCAGATCCGTTCGACACTTAATGCTTCCACTGCCGGGGCAGCAGCTCTTCCACATAGCCCTCCGGGGTGAAGGGGATCAGGTCATCGATGCCCTCACCCACGCCGATGAACCGCACGGGCAGGCCCAGCCGCTGCTTGACCGCCACAACACAGCCGCCCTTGGCGGTGCCGTCCAGCTTGGTCAGGATGATGCCGGTGGCGTTTGCCGCCTTGCAGAACTCCCGGGCCTGGCTGATGGCGTTCTGGCCCGTGATGGCATCCAGCACCAGCAGGGTCTCCAGACTGGCCTCGGGGCTGGCCTTTTTGACACTGCGGCTGATCTTGGAAAGCTCTGCCATCAGGTTTGCCTTGTTGTGCAGGCGGCCCGCCGTATCCGCAATGACCAGATCATAGCCGCGTGCGGTGGCCGACTTGACCGTGTCAAAAATGACAGCGGCGGGGTCTGCGCCCTCGCCCGCCTTGACAAGGGGCACACCCGCCCGGTCGGCCCAGATCTCCAGCTGCTCGCTGGCGGCGGCACGGAAGGTATCGCCTGCAGCCAGCATGACCTTTTTGCCCTGACGGGTATAGAAATCGGCCAGCTTGGCAATGCTGGTGGTCTTGCCCACCCCATTCACGCCGATGACCAGAATGACGGCGGGCGTGCCGCTCAGGTCCATCTCAGCTTCGGGGCGCATCTCATCGGCAATGAGGTCGCGCAGTTCATCGCTGGCCTGCTCACCAGTTTTCAGGCCCTTCTCGTTCACCCGGTCCCGCAGCTTGTCCACCAGTTTGATGGCCACTTCACCGCCCACATCGGCCAGAATGAGCTGCTCTTCCAGCTCATCGTAAAGATCATCATCGATCTTGCTGCCGGTGAGGGTATTCATAATGTTGCCCCAGAAGCCCGTACGGGTCTTTTCGAGGCCGTCTTTCATCTTATCCTTTTCTTTTTTGCCAAATCCAAAGAGGCCCATTGGTTCTCTCCTTTGTTTTGCTGTTTCTATCCGTGATGGCAAAACCCGCCATTTCACGATTTGCGCTCAGTGCTGCCCGGTATGCCAAGGGCTCCCCTACTAGGGGAGCTGGCGAGCGAAGCGAGACTGAGAGGTTTAATCTATTATACCTACGAAACCAGCGTCGCGTCAACCTGTTCCAGATCCAGCTTGAGCAATTTCGACACGCCGTCCTCCTGCATGGTCACACCGTACAGGACATTGGCGGCCTCCATGGTGCCGCGGCGGTGGGTGATGACGATGAACTGGGTCTTGTCGCTCACCCGGCGCAGGTACTGCGCAAAGCGGCTGACATTGGCGTCATCCAGCGCGGCCTCGATCTCGTCGAGGATGCAGAAGGGCGCGGGGTTGACGGCGAGGATGGCGAAATAGATGCTGATGGCCACCAGCGCCTGCTCGCCGCCGGACAGGGCTTCCAAGTTCTTGATGACCTTGCCCGGCGGGGCCACCCGGATGCCGATGCCGCAGGAAAGCACATCGCTTTCATCTTCCAGCACAAGGCTGGCCTCGCCGCCGCCAAACAGCTCGGCAAAGATGCGTCCGAAATTTTCGTTGATGGCCCGGAAGCTGTCGGTGAAGATTTCCTTCATCTGGCTGGACAGGCTGGCGATCATCCGCGTCAGCTCGTTCCTGCTGCCCTCCACATCGGCCACCTGAGCGCTCAGGGCATCGTACCGCTCCCTGACCTCCTGATATTCCTCAATGGCGCTGACGTTGACGTTGCCCAGAGCGCGTATCTTTCCCCGCAGGTCGGCCACCTGCGCCCGGAGGACGTTCACATTCTCGAACTCCACGCAGAGCTCTTCGGCCTGAGAGAGGGTCAGCTGATACTCGTCCCAGAGCTTCGCGGCCATCTGGTCGTATTCGCCCTCGGCGGCGGCTTTCCGCTCCGCCAGACGGGCCATCTCGCGGCCCGTCTCTTCCCGCTCATCGGCGGCGGCGCGGCCGTTTGCAAGAGCCTCCGTCTCGTCCTTCTGGCAGAGCAGGCGCTTCTCGGTGGCCTCGCGTATCTCGGCCTCTTTTGCCGCGATGAGCGCGGTGCTGTCGGTCTTGGCCCGGCGGATGGCCTCGATCTCTTCCTGACAGGCCCCGCTGCGGGCGGCGAGGGCCGTGAGGCTCTCTTCCAGCGCGGCGCGGCGGCTCTCGGCATCTCTGGCCTGTTTTTCCAGCGCTTCGATCTGGCTGCGGGCCAGCTCGGCGTCCTTCTGACGGGCCAGCTGCTCCATCCGCTTGGCGCTCAGGCGCTCGGCAAGGCTCCGCTGCTGTGCAAGGAAGGCGTCGTCGCCCTCGGCGATGCGTTCCAGCTCGGCCGTCCGCGTCTCGATGTCGGCGGCAAGGGCTTCTTCCTGCTTCGCGGCGTCTTCGGCACGGGCGCGGGCGGCGTCCAACTGGGCTTTCCGCCGCTCCATCTCATCCTGACGCCCGGCCAGCGCCGCTTCCGACTGCTCCACAGCCGCCTCGAGGCGTTTCTGTTCGGCCTCGGCGCGGATGCGGTCATTGGCCGCCGTAATGATCTCGCTCTCAGTGGCGGGCAGCTCTGCGGCCAGCGCATCCACCTGCGTTTTCAGCTCGTCGGTGCGGTCCTGCGCCGCGAGGCAGTCCTTCTGGAGTTTGGCGGCCCTGACGCGCAGCTCTTCCATCTCCTGCTTGCGGGTGAACAGGCCCGCCGACCGCTGGACGCTGCCGCCGGTGAAGCTGCCGCCCGCGTTGATGACCTGACCGTCCAGCGTGACCACCTTGTTGTGGTAGCCCAGCTCCCGGGCCACACGGGAGGCTTCGTTGATGTCGTCCACCACCACGATGCGGCCCAGCAGATTCGACACGATGTTCGCATAGCGGGGGTCGGCCTTGACGAGGCTGGACGCCAGCCGGGCCGAACCGGAAAGACTCCCCCGGAAAAAGCCGGGCTGGACGGTGTCCAACGGCAGGAAGGTGGCGCGGCCTGCGTTCTCGCTGCGGAGCAGGGCAATGCCGGCCTTGGCGGCGGCTTCGTTCTCCACCACGATGTTCTGCAGCGCGCCGCCCAATGCCGTTTCGATGGCGACTTCCCGCCCCGGCTCGACGCTCAAAATCGACGACACCGGCCCGATGATGCCCCGCAGGCGGCGGGCCGACGCGGCCCGCATGACCGTCTTGACCGAGTTCTGGTAGCCGTCCATGTTCTTTTCCAGCTCTTTCAGCACGCCGAGGCGCTGACGGGCGGCGTCCAGTTCACGGCCAAGCTTCTGCTCGGCGGCATCGGCCTCATTGAGGGCGGTGCGGCGGCCTTTCAGCTTGAGCTCCACGCCGGCCTTCACATTTGCCAGCTGCTTTTCGTTCTCGGCCAGCATCTTCCGGTACTCGATGGTATCGGCCAGATCCTGCTTTGCCTCGTCCCGCTGGGCCTCGAGGGCCTCGGTGTTCTCGGCGAGGGTGGGCAGCTGCTCCTGCGCGGCCTGAGCGGCGGCTTCGGCGGCGGCTCTCGCCACCTGTGCCTCGGTACGCTTCGCCGTCAGGTCGGCCACCTCAGCCCGCAGGATGTCCCGGTGGGCGCCGCTGGCGTTGTTCTCGCTGGTCAGACGCAGGAGTTCCGCGTCCAGCTCGGCCAGCTCTGCGGCCAGCTTCTCCCCTGCCGCTGCCATGGACCGGGCCACGGCGCGGTGGCGTTCCAGCGCGGCGGCAGCCTCGGTGCTGTCCTGCTCGCCTGCGGCGATGTCCTCCCGCAGTGCGGCGGCGCTCTCCTCGTTGCGGGCGATGTCGTTTTCCAGCACGGCGATGCGGCTGTCGCTGCCGGAAAGCTCTTCTGTGATGCTGCGAATATCCCCATTCAGGCGCTCGACGGCAATGGTCAGCTGCTGTGCCTGCATACGGATCTTCTCAGCCTCGGCCTCGGCGGCTCTGGCCTCCCGGTCAAACCGCTCATACTCGGCCTGAGCGGTCTCATAGTCCCGCACCTGACGGCGGACGGCCTCCCGGGCGCGGTGGACGCCGTCGGTCCAGAGGGTGACTTCCAGCGTCTTCCGCCGGGCGCTGAGCTCGAGGAAGCGCTGGGCCTTCTCGCTCTCTTTTTCCAGCGGGCCGACCCGGGCTTCCAGCTCGTCGAGGATGTCCCGCAGACGCTCGAGGTTCTCTGCCGCCGCGGCCAGACGCCGCTCCGCCTCGTTTTTGCGGTAGCGGTACTTGGCGATGCCGCAGGCTTCCTCGAAAATTTCGCGGCGCTCGCTGCTTTTTGCGGCGACGATCTCCGCGATGCGGCCCTGTCCGATGACGGAGTAGCCGTCCCGGCCGATGCCGGTGTCCAGCAACAGCTCGTAGATGTCCTTGAGGCGGCAGAGCTGGCCGTTGATGGTGTACTCGCTCTCGCCGGAGCGGTAGTATTTGCGGCCGATGACGGCTTCGTCGGCGTCGATGTCCAGCGTGTGGGCGCTGTTGTCCAGCGTCAGGCGCACCATGGCAAAGCCCATGGCTCCCCGGCGGCGGGTGCCGCCGAAGATGACGTCCTCCATCTTTCCGGCAGCGCGAAGCTGGCGGGAGCTGGTCTCGCCCAGCACCCACCGCACCGCGTCCGACAGATTGGACTTGCCCGAGCCGTTGGGGCCGACGACGCCGGTGACGCCCTCGTCGAAGCGTATCCTGACCTTATCGGGGAAACTCTTGAAGCCTTGAATTTCCAGTTCCTTGAACACCATGTTACTTTTCCTTGATGACGCCCAGCAGTTTCAGGGCCTCGCGGGCGGCATGCTGCTCCGCCATTTTCTTGCTGCGGCCCTCGCCCCGGGCCACGCAGTCCGAGTTGAACCGGACGGCCACCACAAAGTGCTTGTTGTGGTCGGGGCCGGTCTCCTGCTCCACCACATAGCTCAGCTTCTCTTCGGGGTTCTGCTGGACGATCTCCTGCAGGCGGGTCTTGTAGTCGGCCTCGGCGTGCTTGCCCTCGGTGATAAAGGGCAGGATGAAGTTCTTTGCCACCTCCATGCCGCCGTCGAGGTAGAGGGCGGCGATGAGGGCTTCAAAGGCGTCCGACACGACGCTGGGGCGGGTGCGGCCGCCGCAGTGCTCTTCGCCCCGGCCCAGACGCAGGTAATCGCCGAGATTGATCTCCTGAGCGAACTGGAACAGTGCGCCCTCGCTGACGAGGCTGGAGCGGATGCGGGTCAGATCGCCCTCGGGACGGTCGGCATAGGCATGGAACAGGTAGTCCGCCGAGACGATCTGCAGCACGCTGTCGCCCAGAAACTCAAGCCGCTCGTTGTGTTTGACGGGCGGGCGGGTCTCGTTGGCGTAGCTGGTGTGGGTGAGCGCCGTTTCCAGCAGCTCCGGGTGCTTGAACTTGTAACCAATAATTGTTTCCAACTGATGGCTCATGTTTTTTTACTCCCTTTTGCGATGTTATTCCTTGGTGGTGTTCAGTTCGTCCAGCGCAGCCTGCATGGTGCCGCACAGATCGTTCTCCACGCAGATCTTAGCCTGACGGATGGCGTTCTTGATGCCCTTGGCCTTGGAGGAGCCGTGAGCCTTGATGACCGGCTGCTTTGCGCCCAGGAAGGGTGCGCCGCCGTACTCCTCGCTGTCCATCTGGTGCTTGAGGTCAGACACGCTGTCCTTCAGCAGCAGATAGGCCAGCTTGCCGCCCAGGTTCTTGAGGAACATTCCCTTGAGCATCCCCAGCAGCATCTTGGCGACGCCCTCGGTGAGCTTGAGGATGACGTTGCCGGTGAAGCCGTCGCAGACGACCACGTCCACGTCGCCGTTCGGCACATCACGGGGCTCGATGTTGCCCACGAAGCGGATGCCCGGAATGGTCTTGAGCAGCTGATGGGCTTCTTTGAGCATCGGGGTACCCTTGCTCTCCTCGGCGCCGTTGTTGGCCAGCGCCACGCTGGGGGAGGTGCGGCCCTCCACCTTGTTCACGTAGCAGCTGCCCATGACGGCGAAAGCGGCCAGCATCTCGGGGCGGCACTCCACATTCGCGCCGCAGTCCAGCAGCAGATACGCCTTATTTTTGGCCGGCACCATGGTGGCCAGCGCCGGGCGCTTGATGCCCCGCAGGGTGCGGACGATGAGGCTTGCGCCCACATGGAGCGCGCCGGTGCTGCCGGCGGAGACGAAGGCGTCGCCTTTGCCCTCTTTGAGCATATTCAGGCCCACGACGATGGAGGAATCCTTCTTCGTGCGGATGGCCCTGGCCGGCTCGTCGCACATCTCAATGACCTCAGTGCAGTTCACCAGCTCGATGCCGTCCAGAGAGATGTTGTTGTCAGCGGCGGTCTTGCGGACAAGGGCCTCGTCGCCCACGCCGATGAGCTGGACGCCGTATTCCTTCACGGCAGCAGCCGCGCCTTCCAGCACGGCCAGGGGGGCGTTGTCGCCGCCCATCATATCTACGATGATCTTCATAGGTTTCATCCTTTCTGTCAGCAGCCTAGCCCTCTCAGTCACCTTCGGTGACAGCTCTCCCAAAGGGAGAGCCACTGGCGTGTCGGTCAGGCCCACGCTGGACGAGCAAAGCTCGATATTTCGTAAACAGTATTGCCCTGCTTCCCAGATTCACAGCAGCTTAACAAGGTGCGCTTGTCCAGAAGCTGCTGGCCTCTGTAGCAAGGCCCGCTCTTTTGCGCCATATCGAGCCTTAGACGTCCAGCTCAGAGCTGCCCGGCCTGCCAATGGCTCCCCTTTTAAGGGGAGCTGGCGCGAAGCGCCTGAGAGGTCCTTCCGGGCCTGCGCTCTATAGGAGCGCGCCTGAGAGGGCAAGCCCACTGCCCATTCAGAAGTTATTTTCATCCAGCCACTGCTGGAAGCTGGCCACGGCCCGTTCGGCCACGGCCATGTAACGCAGGCGCTTGTCGCGGGGACGCTGATCCTCCGGCAGCGGGGGCAGGATGCCCATGTTCGCGCCCATGGGCTGGAAATGCTTGTTCTCGGTGGTGAGATACTGGATGAGCGCACCGCACATGGTGTCGATGGGCGGTGCGGGCAGCTCTTTGCCCTCGAGACGGGCGTAAATGTTCCGCGCCGCCAGCAGGCCGCAGGCCGCGCTCTCCATATAGCCCTCGAAGCCGGTGATCTGGCCTGCAAAGAAGACGTTGGGGTGCTCCTTGAGGCAGAGCCCTGCGCTCAGCACCCGGGGTGCGTCGAGGAAGGTGTTGCGGTGCATGACGCCGTACCGGACGAACTCGGCGTTCTCGAGGCCGGGTATCATGCTGAACACCCGCTTCTGCTCGCCCCATTTCAGATTTGTCTGGAAACCCACGATGTTATACAGGGTCCGCTCCTTATTTTCGGCCCGGAGCTGGACGTTGGCCCAGGGGCGGTGGCCGGTGCGGGGGTCGATGAGGCCCACCGGGCGCAGGGGGCCGAACCGCATGGTGTCGGCACCCCGGGCCGCCATGATCTCGATGGGCATACAGCCCTCGTAGACCGTGACGGTATCCGCTTTTTTGCCGTGGGCATCGGGGTCGGGCTGTGCGCCCTGCTCTGCGCCCGCATCGAACTCATGGAGCGGGGCTCGCTCTGCCGAGGCCAGCGCGGCGTGGAATGCCTCGTACTCGGCCTTGTTGAAGGGACAGTTGAGATAGTCGGCCTCGCCCCGGTCGTAACGGGAGGCGGCAAACACCTTCTCATAGTCGAGGCTCTCCGCCGTCACGATGGGGGCCACGGCGTCGTAGAAGTGGATGCGCTCATCGCCGGTCAGGCGGCCGATCTCGTCCGCCAGCGCACCGTCCGTCAGGGGGCCGGTGGCCACGAGGATGGGGGTGCTCTCGTCGATGTGCTCCACCCGCTCCCGGTGAACGGTGATGTTCGGCTCAGCCTCCACCATCCGGGTGACTTCGGCGCTGAAGGTGTCCCGGTCCACGGCCAGCGCACCGCCTGCGGCCACGCGGGCCGCCTCGGCGGCGTTCAGGAGCTGACTGCCCATCCGGCGCATCTCCTCTTTCAGCAAGCCGGAGGCGGAGTCCAGACGTTCGGCTTTCAGGCTGTTGGAGCAGATGAGCTCCGCGAAGCCCTCGCTCTTGTGGGCCGGGGAGAAGTGGGCAGGTTTCTGCTCGTAGAGCTCCACCTGCACGCCTTTTCCCGCCAGCCAGAGGGCGGCTTCGCAGCCCGCCAGACCGGCACCTAAAACAGTAACTTTATAGTTGCTCATTTATTTTTTCCTTATTTAGTCTTTCTTCGGCACCGGCATCTCAAAGTCACAGCCCTCTTTTGCGCAGTAGAGCTTGGAGCCCTTGCGGAACAGAGTGGAGCCGCACTTCTCGCACTTGACGGCCACCGGCATATCCCAGGTCATGAAGTCGCAGTCGGGGTAGCGCTCACAGCCGTAATAGATGCGGCCCTTGGCGCTCTTGCGCTCCAGCATACGGCCCTTGCCGCACTTGGGGCAGATGCCGCCGGTGTCCTTCACGAGCCGCTTGGTGCCGCGGCACTCGGGGAAGCCGCTGCAGGCCAGGAACTTGCCGTACTTGCCCACCTTGATGACCATGGGACGGCCGCAGAGGTCGCAGACCTCGCTGGACGGCTCGTCCGGCACCTTGACCTTCTTGCCTTCCATGTTCTTCTCGGCCTGCTCGAGGCTGGCGGCGAAGCCCGTGTAGAAGTCGTCCACGGGCTTGTGCCAGTCCGTCTTGCCGCTCTCGACCTTATCGAGGTTCTTTTCCATCTCTGCCGAGAAGTCCACGTCCACGATGTGGGGGAACTGCTCCAGCATCAGGCCGTCCACGGCCCGGCCCAGCAGGGTGGGCTTGAGCTTCTTCTGCTCCCGCTCCACATAGCCGCGGTCGATGATGGTGGTGATGATGGGGGCGTAGGTGGAGGGGCGGCCGATGCCGTTCTCCTCCAGCGCCTTGATGAGGGTGGCTTCGGTGTAGCGGGCGGGGGGCTGGGTGAACTTCTGCTCGCTCTTCAGCTCCCGCAGCTTGAGCACCTGACCCTCCTCGAGGGGAGGAAGGCTGGTCTCCTTCTTTTCCTTCTCGTCGGTGGCCTCTTCGTACAGGGCGGTGAAACCGTCGAAGGTGACCGTGTAGCCGCTGGCCTTGAAGCGGTAGCCGCCGGCATAGACGGTGACGGACACGGTGTCCTGCTGGCAGTCCGCCATCTGGCTGGCCATGAAGCGGCTCCAGATCATCCGGTAGAGCTTGGCGGTATCGCCGCTGATGCTCTTGTCCACCTCGTCGGGGGTCAGGCCCGGCACAGAGGGACGGATGGCCTCATGGGCGTCCTGCGCTGCCGTGGCGCTCTTGGTCTTCCAGGTGCGCTTGTAGGGGCAGATATAGCTCTCGCCGTAGGCCCCGGCGATGTACTCTCTGGCAGCTGCCACGGCCTCGTCGGAGATGCGGAGGCTGTCGGTACGCATATAGGTGATGAGGCCCATGGTGCCGTGGCCGGCGATGTCCACGCCTTCGTACAGGGTCTGGGCAGCCCGCATGGTGCGGGTGGCCGTGAAGCCCAGACGGCGGGATGCCTCCTGCTGCAGGGTACTGGTGATGAAGGCCGGGGTGGGCTGCTTCGCGCGCTTGCCCTTTTTCAGTTCGCCCACGGTGTACTCGGCCCCCTCGAGGCCCTTTTCGATGGCGCGGGCCTCGGCCTCAGAGTGCGGCAGGAGCTTTTTTCCCTTGTCGTCGGAGGCCAGACGGGCCGTAAAGCTCTTCCGGCCCACGCCCAGGGTGGCGTCCACGTTCCAGTATTCCTCGGGCTTGAAGGCTTCGATCTCCTTCTCGCGGTCGTCGATGATGCGGACGGCCACGCTCTGGACGCGGCCCGCCGACAGACCGCGCCGGACTTTCCGCCACAGGAAGGGGCTCAGCTTATAGCCCACCAGACGGTCCAGCACACGGCGGGCCTGCTGGGCGTTGAAGAGGTCTTCGTTGATGGCGCGGGGGTGGGCCATTCCCTCCTTCACGCCCTTCTTGGTGATCTCATCGAAGGTCACGCGGTTGGGCTCGTGGGGGTCGAGGCCCAGGATGTTGGCCAAATGCCAGCTGATGGCTTCGCCTTCACGGTCCGGGTCGGTCGCCAGCAGCACACCGTCGGAGTGTTTGGCCTTGCTCTTCAGCTCTTTGATGAGCTTTTCCTTGCCTTTGATGCTGATGTATTGCGGCGCATAGTCATGCTCGATGTCGATGCCCAGCTGGGAGGCGGGCAAATCGCGGATGTGGCCCATGCTGGCCGTAACTTCGTAGTCTTTGCCCAGATATTTGCCGATGGTCTTCGCCTTGGCAGGCGACTCCACGATGACGAGTTTTGCCATTACGTTCTTCTCCTATATATAAATCCTCATCAGCCGCTGTGCTCAGGGAAAAGGCGAAGCCCGCCATTTTCCCGAGAAGCATCCGTGCTCCGGACTGCCAAAGGCTCCCCCTTTGGGGCAACAACAGCGACCGCCGCCTGCGGCGGAAACAGGGAGTTGTTGTTGGGGCCGCGGCCAGCAAGATGCGAGACCCGCTCAAGGGTCGAAGCAGATGCTGGGAGCCGCAACCCGGCCTTGGCACGGCGACAGCTGTGACTGAGAGTTTTGCTCTTCTTAACTTGCGCTTCCTCCGCGCAGAATATACCGTTTGCCCGGCAGGCAGCTCACCCGGCCCGCAAGCTCGAGCTTCATCAGGACACCCAGCAGCGCCGCCGTGGGCAGGCCGCTCTTGACGCCCAGCTCCTCCACGCCCTGCGCCTTTGCGCCGAGACAGGAGAGCACCAGCCGCTCATTTTCACTCAGGGGCCGGGGCGTCTCCCGGGGTGCCGGGGCCGGTCTTGCGGCCTGCAGCCCCAGTGTACCAAATAAATCCGCCGCTGTACAGACCGCTTTTGCGCGTCCGTCCCGCAGAAGGGCATTCGTCCCCGCCGAGGCGGGCGAAAAAATGCTGCCCGGCACGGCGAACACCGGCTTACCGTACCGCTCTGCGTGGCCCACGGTGGACATGGTGCCGCTCTTTTCCTTGGCCTCCACCACCACCAGCGCCCCGGAGAGGGCCGCGATGAGGCGGTTGCGCTGCAAAAAGCCGTTGGCACCCACCGGCTCACTTTCGGGCGGGTACTCGCTGATGACGCAGCCACGCCTCTCGATGGCCCGGCGGAGTTCCCGGTTGGCGGCGGGGTAGGTCCGGTCG
>SKEJ01001305.1_pt1 | contig 13837 bp, 9 predicted proteins | sample 4826721 | NCBI WGS metagenome assembly SKEJ01 (sample SAMN11008812, study PRJNA524170) | human gut metagenome | biome: Human fecal sample; material: Feces; isolation source: fecal sample from pouch patient p31 | host: Homo sapiens | place: Israel: Tel-Aviv | collected 2015-06-02 | reverse complement strand
ATATTATTCCGCAAGATATTTTATGTGAATCTGACTCACATAAAAATCGAAATCTTCGGCGCCCCACTTTGCGGTATATTTTGCCTGAATTGGTGAATGGTTATAAACATTTATTATGCGACAGAAAGGAAGTAGTAAGTGCTTCAGATCAAAGACATACACAAAGAATACAGAACAGGAAATTTGGTACAGCGTGCCCTGGACGGAGTGAGCCTTAGTCTTCGGGACAATGAATTTGTGGCAATTCTTGGTCCCAGCGGTTCGGGAAAAACCACTCTTCTGAATATTATTGGTGGTCTTGACCGGTACGATAGTGGCGATCTGATCATCAATGGGATTTCTACGAAAAAATATAAAGACAGGGACTGGGACTCTTATCGAAATCATACCATAGGATTTGTGTTTCAGAGTTATAATCTGATCCCACACCAGACAGTTCTTGCAAACGTGGAGCTTGCCCTTACCATTTCCGGTGTATCAAAAAGTGAGCGGAGACGCCGTGCAAAAGAAGCTCTGGAAAAAGTAGGCCTTGGTGCCCAGATCCACAAAAAGCCAAGTCAGATGTCAGGCGGTCAGATGCAGCGAGTGGCAATTGCCAGAGCACTTGTAAATGACCCGGAAATTCTTTTGGCGGATGAGCCAACAGGAGCCCTGGATTCAGATACCAGTGTACAGGTTATGGATCTTTTGCAAGGGGTCGCAAAGGAACGATTGGTAGTAATGGTCACCCATAATCCGGAGCTTGCCCAGCTTTATGCCACCAGAATCGTGACGGTAAAAGATGGGCGGATCCTTTCTGATACAGATCCGTTTGTGATAGACAGCGAGAGCATGGCACCTCCTGTTCACAAGAATATGGGAAAATCCTCCATGTCCTTTTTTACCGCACTTTCCCTTAGCTTTCAGAATCTGAAAACCAAGAAGGCCAGGACTTTACTGACTTCCTTTGCCGGATCCATCGGTATTATCGGGATTGCGCTGATTCTTTCCATATCAAATGGTGTAGACAAATACATTACAAATATGGAAGAAGAAACACTTTCAGAATATCCGTTGCAGATACAAAGCACAGGAGTGGATCTTACCTCTATGATGATGGGAGCAGCCACAGCGCAGAGTGGGAAAAAGGATTGGGAAGTAGGAGTTGCCCAGATGGTGACTAATATGTTCTCCAAAATGAATTCCAATGATCTGGAGTCTCTGAAGGTTTACCTGGACAGTAATGAAAGCAGCATTTCCCAGTATGCAAATTCGGTGGAGTATACGTATTCTGTTTCTCCCCAGATTTTTCTGGAAAATGGAAAAAATATCCGACAGGTAAATCCGGACAAATCTTTTTCGGCTATGGGTTTGGGCTCTGGTTCCTCCAACAGCATTATGTCTTCTACCATGAGCACTGATGTTTTTCATGAAATGCCGGAAGATGCTGATCTTTATAAGGATCAATATGACGTGAAAGCGGGAAGATGGCCTGAAAATTATAAAGAATGTGTACTGGTGCTTACTTCACAGGGCGATATCAGTGATTTTCTCCAATACACTCTTGGGCTTCGGGACGGTAAGGAACTGGATGATATGGTTCAGAAATTTATGGCAGAAGAGGCAGTGGAAACGCCAGAAAACGAGGGTCCATACACCTATGATGAAATCCTGGGGAAGAAATTTAAGCTGGTAAACAGTACCGATTATTATGAATATGATGAAGAATATAAGGTCTGGAAGGATAAATCAGACAACAGCTCTTATATGAAAAAACTGGTGAAAAACGGAGAAGATCTGACAATTGTGGGAATTGTCCAGCCTGTGGAAGGTGCCACTGCTTCCATGCTCACTGCAGGAATCTGTTATACCCCGGAGCTTACCAAACATGTGATCGAGAAGGCTGCTTCCAGTGAAATTGTGAAGCAGCAGCTGGCGGATGAAAAGATAAATGTTTTTACCGGAGAGGAATTTGGAAAAGAAGACAATGAGAACAGTAAGTTTGACATGGAATCCCTTTTTTCCATTAACGCGGATGCCCTGCAGGAGGCCTTTCAGGTAGATCTCAGTGGATTTAATATGGACCTGTCCAGTCTTTCGGGGCTGTCCTCCGGATTGAATGTGGAAATGCCGGATATGCCTGACATGTCAGCTCTGGCTGGAAATATAAATCTGGATGAGAGCAGTATGCCGGATCTTTCCAAGCTTATCAAGCTGGATGACCTTGATCTGGATCTTTCCCATATGATTGATCCGGAAGAAATTCTGAAAAATCTTCCGGCAGACCAGGTTCCGGATATGAGTCAGGCGCTGAAGTCAGTGAAGTTTGATTTTACAGAAGAGAAGGTAACTGCTTTGCTGAAAGAGGTTCTTACTGGTTATCAGGAAAGCATTAAAGATAAACCGGAAGCAGATATGGATAAAATGCAGGCAGCATTGAAGCAGTATCTGACATCAAAAGAGATGAACGAACGTCTGTGCAAGGATCTGCAGGAGCTGGTGAAAAATAACGTGAACGTGGATATGTCTTCGGAAAAACTGATCGCAGTGGCTGTGGGGCTGATGAACCAGTATCAGGAGTATGCCAAGGCAAATGGTATCACCCAGACAGATGTGGCTAGCATTCTTGCCTTTTTAAGTCAGGGGGAAATCCAGCAGCAGATCAAAGAGGAAGCAGAGAATCTGGTTAAAAACAGCGTGACAGTGAATATTACCACAAAACAGATACGGGATCTTCTTATGCAGGACGTTGTAGCTGCTTATCCGGAGTATGCCAGGAATAATTCCCTTCCGGACCCGGCTAATCTGGGAACCTATTTTCTGGAATATATGCAGACAGAGGATGGGCAGAATCGTCTCATGAATGGACTTATGACTCTTGTGGATACCAGCGAGGTGCAGACGCAGTTTTCCCAGGCAATGGAAACTTACATGAAATCCATGATGACTTCTTTCACAGATGCGATCGCAAAGGGGATTGAGTCAAAATTCACAGAGATAATGGAACAGGTGGAAAAACAGCTTACGAAGGGAATCCAGACTGCTATGGAGCAGATGATGGGAAATATCAGCTCCGGTATGCAGGAGGCAATGCAGTCTGTGATGACCAGTGTATCATCGAGTCTTACTTCTGCCATGAGCCAGGCTATGAGCGGACTTGGCGGATTGGGAAGCGGCATGGGAAATATGGAAGATGCGCTTTCCATTAATCCGGAGGCTTTTGCAAAAGCAATTCAGATGAACATGAATGAGGACGATCTCTCAGAACTCATGATGTCCCTGCTGTCATCTGAAAATTCTTCTTATGACGGAAATCTGAAAAAGCTTGGATATGCAGATCTAAATGTTCCTGGCGGAATTAATATCTATCCAAAGGATTTTGAAAGTAAATCAGAAATTGTAGGTATTCTGGATCAGTATAACGCGGATATGGAAGCGGCAGGAGAGGATGAGAAGGTGATCACTTATACGGATCTTGTGGGAACGCTGATGTCGTCAGTTACGAATATTGTAAATATTATCAGTTATGTTCTGGTGGCTTTTGTAGCGATTTCCCTTGTGGTTTCTTCCATTATGATCGGTGTTATCACGTATATCAGTGTTCTGGAGAGGAAAAAAGAAATTGGTATTCTAAGAGCGATTGGTGCTTCCAGGCACAACGTGTCACAGGTGTTCAATGCGGAGACGTTTATTATCGGATTTTGCGCAGGTGCTATGGGGATTGGAATTACATTGCTTCTTCTCATTCCTGCGAACAGCATTATCCGGTCACTGGCTGACGGAGTGAATGTGAAGGCGGCTCTTCCTCCTGTGGCAGCAGTAGTTCTGATTGGACTGAGCGTGGTTCTGACTCTTCTTGGCGGACTGATCCCATCAAGAAAAGCTGCTAAAAGTGATCCGGTGACAGCGCTTCGAACTGATTAAAATAACAGAATTTGATGACTGATTTTGACCATCATTATAAAATACAGAAAAATGCAGGGTTCAGGTTGGGGCACAGCCTGATATCTGCATTTTTTTTGTGATTTATGGATATTACTATTCGTACAGCCAATAGTAAATAACCGCCATATTGATCTGTCTGATCTGTCATATACTGCGCCAATGTGGCAGATACTTAATTTTCACTGTACTGGAGCGCGTCTGAAAAATCATTCCCGCAATCTGTACGCCCCACTTTGCGGTATGTTTCGCCCGAATTCGGTTTCCGTAGCCTGCTACGACGCCCTCATCCGGACAAAATCTCCCACAAATTGTGACGTACATCTTGCAGAAAGCTTTTTTGAACATGCTCTGGCACATCGTTGCATATAAAAAATCAAAAAACAGTCAAAATAATTCATATTTGTGCAATTGGAATAAATCATAAGTGAAAATCTTGTGAAAAAGATTGATTGACTTTGACTGTATATGAAAGTATAATAAGCACAACAAATCAAAAACAAGCAAAAATAAGCAGGAGGCAGAAATGATTTACACTGTGACTTTTAATCCGTCACTGGATTACATCGTGTCGGTAGAGAACTTCCAGCTTGGTCTTACCAATCGAACCAGTTCGGAGATGCTTTTGCCGGGAGGCAAGGGAATTAATGTTTCTACAGTTCTTATGAATCTGGGAATTGAGAGTACAGCCCTTGGATTTACAGCCGGATTTACCGGAGATGAGATTATCAGACGTCTTGAGGAGATGGGTGTGAGGAATGGTTTCATCCAGGTAGGGGAAGGCTTTTCCAGAATCAATCTGAAGCTGAAGAGTATAGACGGTACAGAAATCAATGGACAGGGACCGAAGATCGGAACTGATAAGGTGGATCTGCTGATGAAGCAGTTAGGAGAGCTTGGACAAGGCGATGTACTTTTCCTTTCCGGAAGCATTCCATCATCCATGCCGGATGATGCCTACCAGAAGATCATGGCTATGCTGGACGGCAGAGGCGTAAGAATCGCAGTGGACGCGACGAGAGATCTTCTGATGAAGGTTCTCCCCTATCATCCATTTCTTATTAAGCCAAATAACCATGAACTTGGTGAGATCTTCGGCGTAGAACTGAAAGACCGCCAGTCCGTGATCCCATATGGTAAGAAACTCCAGGAGATGGGAGCTGTGAATGTACTGATTTCCATGGCAGGAGAGGGCGCGGTCCTTATTGCTGAGAATGGAGACGTTTATGAGGAGCCTGCACCGAAAGGCAAGCTGATCAATGGTGTTGGAGCCGGAGACTCCATGGTTGCCGGATTTATGGCAGGATATATGGAGAAGCAGGATTATGAATATGCGTTCCACATGGGAATCGCAGCTGGAAGTGCCAGTGCGTTTTCTGAGAATCTTGCTACCAGAGAAGAGATTGAAGCTGTATATCAGCAGATCACAGGAAAGGATCAGGAGGAAAGGAAGAAATGAGGATCACAGATTTACTGGACGTAAGAAGTATTTCGTTAAATGCTGCCCCAGCAGATAAGTCTCAGACTCTGGATGCAGCGGTTTCCCTTATGACCAGAAGTGGCAAGATTAATGATGAGGAAGCGTACCGTAAGCAGGTCTATGCCAGAGAGGAAGAAAGTACTACAGGAATCGGGGAGGGAATCGCCATTCCTCATGGTAAATGTGATGAAGTAGAGAAACCAGGACTTGCCGCTATGGTGATCCCGGGAGGGGTTGACTTTGACTCTCTTGACGGAGAGCCGGTTACCTTGCTGTTTCTTATTGCTGCGCCAAATACAGAGGATAATGTTCATCTGGATGTGCTCAGCAAGCTTTCCATGATGCTGATGGATGAGGACTTTACCAAGAGCCTTCGTGCAGCGAAGACACCAGAGGAATTTCTTGCGATCATTGATCAGGCAGATGAGGAGAAGAAGAGCGTAGATGAGCGTCTGGCCGATATGGGAGAGGCTGAAGCGGATCAGTTTAAGATTCTGGCTGTTACTTCCTGTCCTACAGGAATTGCCCACACCTACATGGCAGCAGAAGGAATTGAGAAGGCTGCCAAGGCGAAGAACTGTTTTGTGAAAATTGAGACAAGAGGCTCTGGCGGAGCCAAGAATGTGCTTACAGAGCAGGAGATTCAGGATGCAGACTGCATTATCGTTGCGGCCGATGCCCAGGTTCCCATGGATCGTTTCGATGGAAAGAAAGTGATTCAGCGTCAGGTTTCTGATGGAATCAATAAGGCTGATGAGCTTGTAGAGCTTGCCATGTCTGGAAACGTACCGGTTTATCACAGCGGAAATGCATCAGCCTCATCACAGAGTCAGAATAAGGCCGGCGGCAGTGTGGGACACAAGATTTACACCCAGCTGATGAATGGTGTTTCCCATATGCTTCCGTTTGTAGTTGGCGGTGGTATTCTGATCGCCATTGCCTTTTTGATCGATGGTCTTATGGTAGATATGAATGCCCTGGATGTAGCCGAGCGCTCTAATTTTGGGTCTATTACTCCGGCGGCAGCTATGTTCAAACAAATCGGTGATGTGGCATTTGGTTTTATGCTTCCGGTTCTGGCGGGATTTATTGCCATGGCAATCGGTGACAGACCGGCACTTGCACTTGGCTTTGTGGGTGGAATGATGGCACACAGCGGAACTTCAGGTTTTCTTGGTGCTCTGGTAGCTGGTTTTGCAGCAGGATATATTATTCTGGGACTTCGTAAGGTATGTGAGAAGCTTCCGGAAGCCCTTGAGAAGATTGCGCCGGTTCTGATTTATCCGGTTGTTGGTATTCTGATCATGGGACTTCTGATGCTGTTTGTTGTAGAGCCCATCATGGGGGGTATCAATACAGCACTGAATAACGGACTTACCTCCATGGGAAGCTCCAGTAAGATCATTCTTGGACTGATCCTTGGCGGAATGATGGCAATCGATATGGGTGGCCCGTTTAACAAGGCAGCATATGTATTTGGTACTGCAGCGATTGCAGCTGGTAACTATGATATTATGGCAGCCGTTATGGTTGGTGGTATGGTTCCGCCATGCGCCATCGCACTTGCTACACTTCTTTTTAAAGACAGATTTACGAAAGAAGAAAGGGAGTCTGGTCCTACCAACTTTATTATGGGACTTGCCTTTATCACAGAGGGAGCCATTCCTTTTGCAGCAGCCGACCCGCTTCATGTGCTTCCGGCATGTATTGTGGGATCTGGTCTTGCAGGTGCAATGTCCATGGCATTTGGCTGTACCCTGATGGCACCTCACGGTGGAATCTTCGTAGTTCCGGTTATGGGAAATGCAGTGCAGTATGTGAGTGCACTGGTAGTGGGAACTGTTGTTTCCGCAGTGCTCCTGGGAGTTCTGAAAAAGAAAAATGCCTGACAATGGATGTTCAAACAGGCTCTAATATTGGCTGCGGAATGAATGGTAACCCATGTCTGGAAAAGATATGCAGATATAATCGTGTTATTGTGAAGGTCATGAACAGTAACATAATCGTGAATAGTGATTGACACAGAATGTGAAATCAGATATAAAGAAATCAAATAATAAGAAAATCAATAGAGACCAAAGATAAAAAGAAAAATGGAGGAATGAATCATGAGAGAATTTAAGTATGTTGTAACAGACCCGGAAGGAATCCACGCACGTCCAGCAGGAGAGCTTGTAAAAGCAGTAAAGGCTTTTTCTTCTGATATCAAGATCGCAAAGGGCGGCAAGGCTATGAATTGTAAGGCAATCTTCGGAATTATGGGACTTGCAGTGAAGAAAGGTGACGAGGTTACTCTTACATTTGAAGGTGCAGATGAAGACGCTGCATATGAGGCAGTGAGCAAATTCATGCAGGAAACTCTGTAAGACAGGAAGGGGACATACCTGCGGGTATGTCCCTGTTTGTTTGTAAACAGCTTGTCAAAGTGATATTTGCGTGAGATTTTGGTGAGTATCACGAGAACGGGATAGGATGGCAGGAGCGTTTGGTCTCCTGTCAGCAGATCAAATAAGTGGGAGAGAAAAAATGCAGATATATAATGGAAAAAGTGTTTTCGGTGGTATTGCCATTGGTAAGATCAGCGTATATCAGAAAAAAGAGCAGCAGGTTAAGCGTGTGAAGATTGATGATCCGGAACAGGAGATGGCGCGCTATGAGAAAGCTAAGGCAGAAGGAATTAAACAGCTTCAGAGACTTTACGATAAGGCCTTGAGAGAAGTCGGGGAAGCCAATGCAGCAATCTTCGAAGTTCATCAGATGATGATGGAGGACGATGGATATAATGAATCTGTAGAGAATATCATTCGCAGCCAGGGAGTAAATGCAGAGTATGCAGTGGCAACTACAGGTGACAATTATGCGCAGATGTTTTCGGCAATGGACGACGATTATATGAGAGAGCGTGCAGCTGATGTTCGTGATATTTCTGAGCGGCTTCTCACCATTTTAAATGGAGAAGAGACAGGGGCTGTAGATGCAGACGAGCCGAAGATCATTGTGGCAGAGGATCTGGCACCATCAGAGACTGTACAGCTGGATAAGGATAAAGTTCTCTCTTTTGTTACAGTGAAAGGCTCCTTAAATTCCCATACAGCGATTCTTGCAAGGACCATGGCAATTCCTGCACTTGTAAATACTTCCGTGTCTCTTGAGAGTGAGATGGATGGCAGACTTGGAATTGTAGACGGGGCAGACGGTACATTTTATGTAGATCCGGATGAGGAGACTCTGGCAGAGATGAAGAAGCGCCAGGAAGAAGATCTTTCCAGAAAGCAGCTTCTTTTGACCCTTAAAGGAAAAGAGAACGTTACACTTGACGGACAGAAAGTAATGCTGTACGCTAATATTGGAAACATCAAGGATTTGGCAACAGTCATTCAGAATGATGCCGGTGGAATCGGTCTTTTCAGAAGTGAGTTTATTTATCTGGAGAAAGAAGATTTCCCAACAGAGGAAGAACAGTTCCAGATTTACAGACAGGTTGCACAGACTATGGCAGGCAAGAGAGTGATCATCCGTACATTGGACATTGGTGCAGACAAGCAATGCGATTATTTCCACATGGAGCATGAAGAGAATCCGGCACTGGGATGCAGGGCAATCCGTATCTGTCTGACAAGACCGGAGATTTTCAAGACACAGCTTCGTGCTTTATTCCGTGCCAGTGCATTTGGCAAGATTGCAATTATGTATCCTATGATCACCAGCGTACAGGAAGTGCGTAAGATCAAGGAAATCGTAGAGGAAGTGAAAGCGGAGCTTACCTCTCAGGGCGTAGAGTTTGGTAATCCGGAACAGGGAATTATGATTGAGACTCCGGCAGCAGCAATCATCAGTGATGATCTTGCGAAAGAGGTTGATTTCTTCAGCATCGGAACCAACGATCTCAGCCAGTATACTATGGCAATCGATCGTCAGAATCCTCAGCTTGACCTGTTTTTTGATCCTCATCACCCGGCAGTGCTGCGCATGATCTCCCTGGTTGTGGAGAATGCGCATAAAGCTGGTATCTGGGCTGGAATCTGTGGAGAACTTGGTGCTGACCAGTCACTTACAAAAGAGTTTCTGGCAATGGGAGTGGACGAACTTTCTGTTTCACCGGGAAGTATTCTGCCACTGCGCAAGATTATTCTGGAAACCAATGTTACAGATTATAAGGCGGGAAAAGAATGTTAACACAGCAGCGACATGAGATCATTTTGGAGCTTCTGAGAGAGAAAGGAAGTATTACTGTCACAGAAGTGAAGGATCTTTTAGATACATCAGAGTCAACAGTGCGAAGAGATATTACCGCACTGGATAAGGAAGGCAAGCTGGAGAAAGTTTTCGGTGGTGCCGTGGAACTGAAGGAGCGGGTAACTGCATATGAATATTCAGTTGCCGAGAAAATGGGACTGAAGCTGGAGGAGAAGGACCGGATCGCAAAATATGCAGCAGGTCTTATCCAGGATGAGGATTTTGTCTATATTGATGCAGGTACTACTACTGGGGATATCTTGAAGTTTCTTAAGGTTACAAGGGCAGTATTTGTTACCAATGCAGTGGTACATGCCCAGACACTGGCAGGAAGAGGCTTTAAGGTTCTTCTTGTAGGTGGAGAGCTGAAGAGCACTACAGAAGCAGTAATTGGTAATCAGGCTATGAACACAATTCGTGGTTATCATTTTACCAAAGGCTTTTTTGGAACCAATGGACTTACCAGAAAGAGTGGCTGTACTACCCCGGATGCCAATGAAGCGGCAGTTAAAGCAGCTGCCATGGAGCAGTGCAGGGAGTGCTATGTGCTCTGCGATAGTTCCAAGTTTGACAATATCAGTTCTGTGACCTTTGCAGATTTTTACAGATCTACGATAATTACAGACAGGATTCCGTCTGGCTATGAAGATTGTGCTAATATTATAGAAGTACAGAAGGAGCAGAAATAGAACATTTGAGAAGAGAAGTTTAGTTCCGTTTTTTGATAACTTTCCGGAAGGTCTGTGTGGACTGTTGAAAGCGTGAGAACAAACCATATTATGCAGTTTGCAGGAATGATTTTTTAACATACTCTGGATAAAGTGTTCCTTTCATAGTATAATAGTCCACAGGATTTCTGACAGATAAAGGTTGGGAGTTCTGTGGATTTTTTTATGGAATAGAAAATATGTTGAAATCCTCTGTGAGGCAGTAGGTGGATTTTTATTAGAATACGTGAGGTAATGCTATGATAAAACTGATTGCATCAGATTTGGATGGTACACTTCTGAAAGAAGGCACCATGGATATTAACCCGGAGATTTATGACATTATCCGAAAGCTGAAGGCTAAGGGAATTGTATTTGCAGCTGTCAGCGGCAGAGAATATGACAGTATAGAAAGAGTGTTTGCACCTGTGAAAGATGATATTTATTTTATTGCAGGAAACGGTGGAATCATTTCCTATCAGGGAGAGATTATTGAAAAAATGGCAATTCCTGCCGATATACTCAAAGAGGTTGTGGAGTATGTGAGAGCCCAGGAGGGAGCTTCTTTCATGACAGCAGGTAGTGCCCAGGCATATGTGGAGCGGGCAGACCAGGCTTTCGTGAAGAAACTTCGGGAAGGGTATAAACTTCATGTAAATGAAGTGGACGATGTATTGAATGTCCCGGAGACTATGACAAAAGTTGCCATGTACAACGAAGAAGTGGATGCAGCTCTGGGAGCAGAGGAAGCGAAGCGGCGTTTTGGAGATAAGATTCAGATCATGGCTTCCGGTGATTACTGGGTGGATTTCGTGGATGTGCATTCCGGAAAAGGAAATGCTCTTCAGAAACTTTGTAACCGTCTTGGAATTACGAAGAGAGAAGAGGTTGTTGCTTTCGGAGATAACTGCAATGATGTGAGCATGCTGCTGGAAGCTGGAAAGAGCTATGCAGTTACTACTGCCCGCGAGGAAGCCAAGCAGGCCGCCAGATACGTACTGGAGAAACCAGGTCCGGACAGTGTGCTGAATGTGTTAAAGATGATTTTGGAGCTATAAGAGAAAAGAAGAATAAAGAAATGGGAGTACATTCAATTTTGTAATTCCATTGGAGAAATCTTTGATATTGTAGTGGAAGATATGATTCATCAATCAAAGGGATTACAGGGATAAAAAATCCGGGCTGTGTGGAGCAGTCCGGATTTTTGTGGGGCAAAATCAGGCAAGAATCCTTCCATCTGTGGAGATGGTGTACACCTGCCATGGAAGAAATTTTCCACTGGCTTTCATGGCATTTATGGCTGCATTCTGGATTCCGCCGCAGCATGGAACTTCCATGCGCACGATGGTAACACTCTTGATATTGTTCTGACGGATGATTTCGGTGAGCTTTTCGCTGTAATCTACAGAGTCCAGTTTCGGACAGCCGATCAGAGTAATTTTACCTTTGATAAAATCCTGATGGAAGTTAGCGTAAGCATAGGCTGTGCAGTCTGCAGCAATAAGAAGGTCAGCATCGTCAAAATATGGAGCATTGATGGGAACTAACTTAATCTGTATCGGCCACTGTTGAAGCTGGGAGTGTGCTTCCAGCTTTTTCTTATTTTCCAGAACTGCGGCTTCGTCGTAAGCAGCTGCCTCCTTTTCTACAAAAGAAATGGCATTTGTTGGACAGGCAGGGAGGCAGTCTCCCAGACCGTCGCAGTAATCTTCACGAAGCAGTTTTGCTTTACCATCTATAATTCCAATTGCACTTTCGTGGCAAGCGCGGGCACAGAGCCCGCAGCCGTTACATTTTTCTTCATCTATATGAATGATTTTTCTGATCATGAGAGTATCCTCCTTATCCCAACAACGTTTTCAAGTCTTCCTCTGGCGTAGTAATCGCAGCGATCCCAAAGTTTTCTACCAGATAATTCAGCACATTCTGTGATAAAAATGCCGGAAGGGTCGGGCCAAGACGGATGTTTTTGATTCCAAGGTGAAGCAAGGTAAGCAGAATGGAAACTGCTTTCTGCTCATACCAGGAGAGCACCATGGAAAGAGGAAGCTCATTTACCCCACATCCAAATGCTTCTGCAAGAGCGCCCGCAACCTTTATCGCGCCGTAAGCATCGTTGCACTGTCCCATATCCATCAGTCTTGGAAGCCCACCGATGGTTCCAAGGTCCAGATCGTTAAATCTGTATTTTCCACATGCAAGTGTAAGAATTACGGAATCAGAAGGAGACTGCTTTACAAAATCGGTATAGTAATTGCGTCCGCTTCTTGCGCCGTCGCAGCCTGCTACCAGGAAAAAGTGACGGATAGCACCTGCTTTTACAGCATCAATTACCTGATCTGCAACGCCAAGAATGGTTCCATGGGAGAAGCCGGTTGTAACGGAAGTTCCGCCGTTGATTCCGGTAAAATGCTGGTCTTCCTGATATCCGCCAAGCTCCAGGGCACGCTGGATAACTGGTGTGAAATCTTTTTCTTCATTAATGTGAACAGTTCCAGGGAAAGTGACAGTTCCTGTAGTAAATACCCGGTCCATGTAGCTTGGTTTCGGCGGCATCAGGCAGTTTGTGGTAAAAAGAACAGGAGCTGGGAGCTCTGCAAATTCTTTTTGCTGGTTCTGCCATGCAGTACCGAAGTTTCCTTTCAGGTGACTGTACTTTTTCAGTTCCGGATAAGCATGACAGGGAAGCATTTCACCGTGGGTGTAAATATTAATGCCTTTTCCTTCTGTTTGTTCCAGAAGAAGTTTCAGGTCATGCAGGTCGTGACCGGTAATGACGATGAATGGGCCTTTTTCCACAGTAAGAGGTACTGTAACAGGAGCTGGTGTGCCGTAAGTGGCAGTGTTAGCGCGGTCAAGAAGCTCCATGCAGGAAAGATTGTATTTACCTGTTTCCATTACAATAGGAAGAAGCAGGTCCATATCCCAGTCCTCGCCCAGTGCAAAAAGTGCTTTTGCGAAAAATTCGTTTACTTCTGTGTCAGTATATCCAAGTGTCATTGCATGGTAGGCATAAGCCGCCATTCCGCGGATTCCAAAGAGAATCAGAGATTTCAGGGAGCGGATGTCTTCCTGGGCGTTCCAGAGAAGCTTCATATCGTAGTCGTCGTTATGTCCGCAAGGGGAAGCGCAGCCGCCACAGTCTGGGCGAAGCCGGGCTTTTTCCTGGTGGATGCGGTCTGTGATTTCTGCGATGGCTTTGTCATCGAAGCTTACGTTGGTAAGGGTAGCAAACAGACCTTCCACCATCAGTTTCCATGTGGTTTCTGCAAGTGGTGTATTCTCATCTGCTGCATGGGAGAGTCCGATGAGAGCTCCGGTAAGTTCATCCTGAAGTCTGGCTGTATCCGCGGTCTTTCCACAGACTCCTTTGGCACCTGTACAGCCGGTACATCCGGCAGTTTGTTCACACTGAAAACAAAACATGTTCTGTTCCATAAATAGTTTCCTCCTGAATTTGATCATATTGTTCTATAAGGTATAAGTACTGTCT
>SKEJ01001304.1_pt1 | contig 13840 bp, 8 predicted proteins | sample 4826721 | NCBI WGS metagenome assembly SKEJ01 (sample SAMN11008812, study PRJNA524170) | human gut metagenome | biome: Human fecal sample; material: Feces; isolation source: fecal sample from pouch patient p31 | host: Homo sapiens | place: Israel: Tel-Aviv | collected 2015-06-02 | reverse complement strand
GCATATGACATTTCAAACTTTTAAACGATTCGTATTGATGTCAGTCTTCTTCATGACAACATCTGTAGTTATCTATGCCCAGCAATCCACAATGCAGGGGCTTATCGGACAGTCGCTTGCTAAACTTCAGCAACCGACATCAGAGAGCATACTTAATTGTATTGCAGAGATGAAGCGTATTGATGATATGTTTCCTGATAGCATCCAGCCCAAGTTTCAGATAGCTTTGCAAAGTCTCAATTATTCCGTGATGAATCCGCATGCTCCACAAACAGAAAATCTTCTAAAAGAGACAGAAGAAACTATTGCCAAGATGGAGAATATAAAGCATGCTGACCCGTCTGACATCTGTACCCTTCGCGGTTTTCTCTATATGGTACGCATCGTACAGAATCCTGGGCAAAACGGTCAACGCTATTATCTGGAAGTGATGCAGGATTACGAGAAAGCTCTCAAACTCAACCCTGATAATCAACTGGCCAAACAATTGCAGCAAAAGTTTTTTGAGGGAATGAAACTGCAAACCGGTAAATAAGAAACAGAGGTTGTTTTATCCACGGACAATCTCCCCTGAGCCCCAAAAAAGAGTCGCAACCTAAAATATTATCAGGTTGCGACTCATTACTATTTACATTTAAACCTACAATTCGACCATACAATATCTACGTGATTACAAACCAAGTTTGTGAACCTTCAGATTCTTGAATTCAGCCTTGCCATCCTGGGTGTAGAGCTTCACATTCTCGTATGGAGCTACAGGGAAGACGAGGTTAGTCATGGCGATGCGACCGCCATCTACGAAGAGCTCTACAGATGACTTATCTACGAAGATATCAACATGATAAGTCTTCTTGCCATCCTCACAAAGGCTCAACGGAGCCCAGGTAGCCAGAGCGAAATCGTTCTTGTAGTTGATGGAATTGGCGATGCGGGCAGGCTCCTTGCCTTCTGCAGCACGCTGCTTGTCCCATGCCAACTCGATATCGTGAGGAACTGCCTGCTTGCCGAAATCGGTCAAACCGCTCTCTGTTCTATCCATCACTACCTTGCCCTGCTTCATATCGAAGTAGATCATGGTGCGCTCACGCTTGTTGTTTGAAATCTCAATACCAGCAATGCCGTTGGCATCTGGAGTTACATCAGCCTCAATCTCAAAGGCACCCTCCATATTGGCTGCAACACCCTTCAGATCCTTGGCATCAGCTACAGAAGCATCAGTCAGACTCTTGGTATCCTTTCTCAAGGCATATACCTCAGGAGCTACATCCTCAGAAATATAGTACTTGCCATTCTTCTCGTAGAGCTTCAACTCTCTTGGCAAACCATTGGCACCACGATTCTGCTTAAACGGAGTAAGGTTGGCATACTGCCAGTTGCTCATCCAGGTGATTCCCAATACTCGGTCGCCAGTGTTGGAGAAGGTAACGGTAGCGTAATGATCCTTACCCCAATCGAGCCACTTCACATCGTGGGCATCAGGACAAGTAAACTTCTTGCCATCGAAATCGCCTACGAAATACTCGGTAGCGCTGCCACCAAACCAGCAACCTGGGTTGATATTCATCGTCATCACCCACTTCATCTTCTTCTTATCACCATTTACAGGCAACTGGAAGAAGTCAGGGCACTCATACTGGCATGGCTGCTGACCCAATCCTTTGCCGAAAGCGCTTACATAAGTCCACTTTTTCAAGTTCTTTGACTTATAGAAACGGGTTTCCTTATCGGCAGAAACAATCATGTACCAGCACTTTCCCTTCTCATACCAGAATACCTTAGGATCGCGGAAGTCCTTCAACCCGTCGAATGGAGTCAACACTGGATTGCCCTCGTACTTGGTAAAAGTACGACCATTATCGTTGCTGTAGGCGATGCACTGTACCTCATCGTGGTTCACACTGTTGTTGGTATAGATGGCGATGATGGCATTCTTGCCAAAACCGGCAGTATTCTTCTTATCTACCACAGAACTACCTGAGAAGATATGACCTACTGGGTCGCGGGCAATGGCTGGGTCGAGGTGCTCCCAATGAACCAGGTCCTTGCTTACGGCATGTCCCCAGTGCATGTTGCCCCACTTGCTTCCGTATGGGTTATACTGGAAGTAAAGATGATACTCACCATCCTTATACACCATACCATTAGGGTCGTTCATCCAGCCGTAGAGCGGAGTGAAGTGATAAGATGGGCGATAGTAATCGGTGTTGGTGGTGTCGAATGTATCGCTGAGCTTGAGCAAGTTAAGTGCCAAGGCATCCTTCTTCAAACCGAGAATCTTGACTGTAGCGGTCTTACCCTTGCCCAAGGCAAATGGCACGAAGTAATCAGAACCATTCTGAGCCAGGCGAACGTCCATCCAGGTATCATCCTTAGAACCTGTATCGAGCAAAACCTGGGCCTCATCCTTCTCTTCCTGGATAGGGAGAAGAAGATACTTGGTAGGATTCTCCACCTTGATGATAGTAGTATCACCCTTGTGTTCGATATTCATCTTCTGTGCAAAGGCAGAAGTTGTAGCTGATGCCATCAACATGAGGCAGGCAGCCTTCATCATATTATTTGTTCTCATTGTACTATTATTGTTAATTGTTATTGTTTATATCTATAACGTATTATTGTTTGTCTTATTACCGACAGCCCTATACATTATATTATATATAGGAGCTGTCGATGATGTTTATTGATATTTATATCGCTTAGAACTTCAGTGAAGCTGTGAATTCTACAGTGAATGGACGGAGATAGCTACCCGTCATAATCTGATTCTTGATTCCCTTAGCCTCATCCTTGGTAATCAGCTCAGCACCTGCGATACTACCCTTGGCACCAGTCTGGTTGAGGAAGTTGACTACGGTACAGCCGAGAGCCAAGCGCTTGGTTGCCTGCCAATTCAAACCTCCGAAAGTCTCCCAGTGACCGTTGAAGTAATATGCCTCGTTGATGTTGGCGTATGTCTTACTGAAGTAACGGAAGCTGGTCCAGAGCTTGATGTCCTTGGTAATCATGTAGCTTGGATCCAACTCGATGAGAATCTGAGGAATCTCGGCTACAATGTTGCCGGTGGCATTGATGTTGCCAAGGGTACCATCACTGAAGGTAACCGATGTCTCATATTTCTTGTAAGTTGGCTTCTGATAAGTGAAGAGGAAGTGGAAATCGAATCCCTTGAAAGGATGAGCCACTGCATCAGTTGTCCAACCCCATGTCTGAATATCGAAAGCCATTGGCGCAGCCTTGATCTCACTGCCATGCTGAAGATTCAATGTTGCATTGTTGTTGGTCTTTGAGATGTAAGAGAACAACGATGTCAAACTCAACCATGAATTATTGTAGTAGATACCTGCACGACCGAGTGGTACAGAAATCTTATCCGTATTTGGCAATGTAGCTGGGGCAAAAGCCTCGAACTTAGGATGCTGAACGATGTAAGTGAAATCGCCAGTGAAGCCGAAGTTATCGGTCAACTTATAAGTTGCTGCTACAGAGAAATCGTAGTTCAACCAGTTGTAACTCAAGTCTGCCGGAGCAATCACGGTTCCATCTGCTGCCTTAGCACCGAGATGGTAATCGGCAAAACGGCCTACGAATTCACCCTTTGCATTCTTCACTGCTGCGTTTTCACCCTTCAGCTTCTGCCACTCCAGACGGGCACCATAGTAGAGATTCAACTTGTTGGTGACATCCCAATCGTGAGTGAAGTAGAGAGCCAGCTTGTTTTCGCTTCCCTTGTAATACTCAGATGCATTCTTGTTGAAATCGTAGAAATAGCCGTTGTGGTGGGTATCCCAAACTCGCAGGGCAAAACTGCCATCTGCAGGAACACTCTGATCATACATGGTTGTATTTGAGCAATAATCAATATGATAGAACCACTCATTCACGCCAAGGCGGAAGGTGGAAGTTTTGAACTTCTTGCTGAGCTCTGAAGTGAAGAGGACCTCATCTATCTTACCGGCATTGAGGCAAGACATACGGGTCTGGATGTACTGACCGTTGTAATCCTTGGTCTGTCCGTCGATATCGCGATACTTATAATTATATACGCCCTGATTGGTAGCGCTCTTCAAATCGATGATAGACATTGGAGTCTGGTAAACCATCGCACCACGGGAATGATCGTACTTCAAGGTAGCCTTCCAGTTCAAACCGTTGTCAAAACGGTAGCTGTTCATGAGGGTTACCTCACTTGCCTTATTCAGACAAGCATCGTAGAGAGAAGTCTGCTTCAACTCACCAGTACGCATATCGCGATAAGTCATCTCGTTATCGATAGGAAGATAAGAGGTGGTACCGAGCTTGAAGTCGCCATACTCCTTTACGCTTCCATCGCCCACATAGATAAATGGAGCACTCTGGGTAGCGTAGTTATACACGTTGTGGCTGTTGGCATACTTATACATGGCAGTGAACTCACCACGATTGCCGTTATACTTCTTGGTGAGGAGAGCCTTGTAAATCTGAGTACGGTCCTGATAAGGAGTTGACTTGATCTTGAAGGTTCCCGGGTCGAAATCCTGATACATATTAAAGCTGTAGTACCAGTCCTTACCCAAATCACCATTCATATTCAGAGAGAATTCCTGCAATCCGAAATGATTGCTCTTATAGTTCAGCGTACCATTGAATCCTTTCTGTCCCTTCTGGGTGAAAGAGTTCACGGCATAACCGATATTACCGGTAGTGATGGCAGTCTCGGCAATCTTGAGCAATCCCTGATGGCTCAAACTTGCATCACCACGCCAGATGGTATTGACAGAATGAGGATTGGTAGCGTAAGTAACAGGCAAACCATTCTCCAACACGTTGACATCGGCAGAAGGCAAGCCTATCTGAATCTCACGAGGACCATTCGCACTGGCTGCATTGAGCATCACATTACGGTTACCCTCTTCCTTAGCACTTGAATTATCATCCTGTGCAAAAGCTGCTGTAACATTTACCAATGAAAGTGCAAGCATCATAGCTGCGCTCTTTCCATTTAAAAAGTTGTTCATACTTTGAATGTTTAATTTGTTAGCGTTAATGTTTTGATTTCTGCTGCAAAAGTACATAAAGGTCTGAACAGCGGCTTAAAAAATCATTTCATCGAATAAAAAATTCCGTTCATTGTAACATAATTGCTATTACATGAACGGAATTTCACACTTTTCTGCTACTTTCTACTTCTTAACTAACTCTTTTCTATTTCAGACAAAGGGAGTCATATAGATCACTACAGACTATTAAGAGCGTGTCATGATGTACTTGAGTTAATAAGTTCAAGTGCTTGAATCAGTGAGGTCAAGTGCTTGAATCAGTGAGGTCAAGTGTTTGGTTCAGCTTACTCAAGTGGTTCCGTAAGCTATCGGAGACGACTCAGGAAGCAGACGCAGATAGCTTCGTTGGCTAACACAAGTACTTGAGTTGGCTAACGCAAGTACTTGCGATGCTCAACGCAGCCTGTTTCGATGGACCATGTAGGCTAATACCCAAAAACGTTAACGAACAATAAAAAACAGCTTAGATTTTGTGGAAACGCATCTTTTTTGTACTTTTGGGAAAAATAAGGTAAGAATGACTGAGCGCAAGATCATACATATCGACATGGATGCCTTCTTTGCTGCGGTAGAGCAAAGAGACAATCCGGAACTTCGGGGCAAACCGGTAGCGGTTGGCTTCGACGGACCTCGTGGTGTAGTTTCTACAGCCAGCTATGAGGCAAGGAAGTATGGCGTTCACTCGGCGCAATCCATCGCTCAAGCCAAGCAGTGCTGCCCTAACCTCATCATCGTGCCCTGCCGGCATGATTATTATGCTAAAATATCCCATCAGATACATCAGATATTCCAGGAATATACCGACCTCATCGAACCCATCTCCATAGATGAAGCCTTTCTTGATGTAACGCAGAATAAGAAAGGGATAGAACTGGCGGTGGATATTGCCAAAGAAATCAAAACCCGTATCAAGGAGGCAACCGGACTCACCGCCTCGGCAGGCATCAGCTACTGCAAGTTTCTCGCCAAAGTGGCTTCTGATTACCGCAAGCCCGACGGCATCTGCACCATTCATCCCGACAAGGCGCTCGATTTCATCGCCCAGCTGCCTGTAGAGGATTTCTGGGGTGTGGGCAAGAAAACCTTGCAAAAGATGCATTTCATGGGTATCTTCAACGGAGCTGACCTGAGGAAAGTATCCGAAGAACATCTGGTAGAAGTGTTCGGAAAAGCCGGACACATCTTCTATGATTTTGCAAGGGGGATAGATGAACGACCTGTCATCACCTACCGGGAACGGAAATCGGTAGGCTTCGAACAGACTTTCCTGGAAGATATCTATCTAAAAACGGCTATGATTATCGAACTGTACCATATTGTACTCGAACTACTGGAGCGCATCGCCAAAAGCGGTTTCGAAGGAAGAACCCTGACGCTGAAGGTGAAGTTTGCCGCTTTCACCCAGATAACACGAAGCATCTCACAAGAAAAGGTTCTGAAAAAGAAGGATGATATTCTACCTCTTGCCAAACGGCTACTGAAACAGGTAGATTACTCCTCGGCGCATCCCATCCGCCTGCTTGGTCTGTCCGTAAGCAATGCCTCAACAGAAGAAGCCAGGAAGCAAGACAAGGAGAACAGCAGTTTTAAACCCGAATACAAAGAACTGGAACTGGAATTTGAAGATTGGGAATAAGCCCCCTTTAAAAAGCTATAGTATGCCCGTTTAAAAAAGAAACAAACCATAATACGCGAAAAGCAGCTGTCAGACATCCCGTCTATACAGCTGCTTTCTCTCATTACTACTTATTTCCCAAAACAAAACTTTTTACCTTAAAGAAAACTACTTACCTTAATGAATACTCAATCCTATAACCTTAAAACATAAAACCTAAACCTATGAAAATGCAACTATTTCTGCATGAAACAATTTATAAACTTCTAAATTCTGGTGCAAAGATAGTAAGTTTCAGCGAACAGCAGGTACAATTATCGTTCAAATAGTGATAAAAATGATACAATGTACCTTTTATGCTAGGAAATGAACGATTTTTATCCATATATTCACTGATTTTACACTTCAGGTATAGCGTATTTCTCTCTATTTCATCACATTACCTACATCACCAGGTAACATTCCATACTCTTCCTTGAAACATTTTGTGAAGTAAGACGGCGCAGAGAAGCCCACTTCATAGGCTACTTCAGAGACACTCATGCTCCGGGTTTCGAGCAAACGCCTAGCTTTGGCAAGGCGAGCCTTACGGAGTAAGTCAACAACAGAAGAGCCTGTCATCGCCTTCACCTTGCGATAGAGCTGCACACGGCTTAAGCCAATCTGCTGTCCCATATCCTCAACTCCAAACTCGCTATCAGAAAGATTCTTCTGGATAATGGCTTGAAGCTGCTTGAGGAACTGCCTGTCACGATCTTCCAGATGAGCCTCAGAAATCTCCTTCTCAGCCTCTTGAGCCCCCTGATAAAGATGTTTCAGAAGCTGACGCTGTCGCAAGAGATTCTCGATACGGGCGAGAAGCACCTTGCTGTGGAATGGTTTGGTAATATAGGAATCAGCGCCATGCTCATAACCCTCTGCGCGATGCTCCTCTAGGTTCTTCGCCGTAAGCATAATAACAGGGATATGAGAGGTAGCCGTATTCGTCTTCAGCTGTTCTGTCAACTCCAATCCGTCCATAACAGGCATCATCACATCGCAGATCACCAGGTCAGGCACCTCTTTCAAGGCGACAGCCAGACCCTCTTTACCATCGGCGGCCTCAAGAACAATATACTCATCCTGCAAAAGAGTACGCTCATACTGACGGATATCGGTATTATCATCAATAACCAGAACAGTAGGACGATTGGTATTCTCGCTTACCAACCGCTGAACTTTTCCACGACTTCTGTCTCCATCGTCAATATATTGCAAAACGGATTCATCTACAACATTCTTACCAGTTGTCGCAGAAGCATTTACAGAGTTATCCACAATATCCACATCATTGTGGATAACTTGTGAATCACCCTCCTGTTTACGAGGAATGACAACGATAAAATCAGAACCCTTTCCCAGTTCACTTTCTACCCTAGCCTCACCATGATGCAACTCTACAAATGATTTCACCAGAGCCAGACCGATACCCGTACCGCTAGCAGCACCCTTGGCCTGGAAGAAGCGTTCAAAGATTTTATCAGCCTCATCCTGCGAGATACCCTTGCCCGTATCTTTCACGTCAAGACGGAGATTGGCACCTTCATCTTTCAGCGAAACAAAGATTTCGCCACCAGCAGGCGTATATTTCAAGGCATTGCTCAACAGATTGAACACGATACGGGAAATCTTCTCCTGATCGGCAATCATTTCATGGCTGCCTTTCAAGTCATCAACATCCAGATGCAGTCTGATCTGCTTGCGCTCGGCAGTAAGCTGGAAGTCACCCACCCACATCGCCAAGGTCTTCACTATGTCGAAGCGGTAGAGTTTCAGTTCCATCTTGCCATTCTGAATCTTACGAAAATCAAGAATGTTACTTACCAACTGTTGGAGGGCAAGGGCATTACGCTGCACCATCTTCAAGAGTTCGCGGCTCTTACCCTTGATGCCGGTATCTTCGAGCAGCATCTCTACCGGGTCGGCTATCAGGGTTAAAGGCGTGCGAAGTTCATGACTGATATTGGTAAAGAATACCAGACGGGAATGAGTGAGTTCCAAGACCTCCTCATTCAATCGTTTCAATTCTCCATTCTTTTCACCCAATTCTACATTCAGTCGCTTCAGTTCGCCATTTGTCTTAGCCAATGTTTCGTTCAGTTTCACCTTTATCAGATAACCTCTGAAAATTAAAGCCGCAGCTGCAAGGCAAACAAGCAGGAACAGACACAGACCTATGAGCATGACTTTCTGTGAGTTATAATCAGACAGATACTGATTTACCTGTTTATGCAAAGTCTTCAGATTGTGCGCCTGACGCTCGGCATCTCTAGCCTCCATCAATGTAAGGGCAGCATTTGCCTGGGTTATGATAGAAGTGCTCAGATAATTGTCGCGTTCATAAGGCTGATGCTTCAATATCTTCATGGCAAGCGCTATGACCTCGTCACCCTTGGTAGGATAAAGATAAGAGGCTTCGAAAATACCATCGCGCACAAGTTCCAAACCACCACCTTCGGTAGCCATGCCGTCTACTCCGGTATACTTATAGTTACGCTTTACCCTCATCTGGCGGGCAGCCACATAAGCTCCCCAGGCAAGAAAGTCATTATGGGCAAAGACATAATCAAAGTCCTGTGTCTGTTTCAATATGCGTTTCATCGCCTGGATTCCACCCTCTTCTTTCCAGTTTCCTTCCTCCGAGGCTACAACCTGTAACCCAGGATAAGGCTTGATAGCATCCATAAAACCACGATGACGCTCCAAAGCAGGCGAAGAGCCCTCCAAACCGCTGATTTCAACGATGCGGCCCTTTCCATGAAGCTGCTGGGCGATAAAAGTTCCCATCGATTTACCTATCGTATAGTTATCGCAGCCGATAAATGCCGTATACTTATCAGAATTGGTCTTCCTGTCATAGAGAATCACAGGAATACCTTTATCGTAAGCACGCTCTACCGACTTGGATATAGCACTCAGCTGATTTGGAGATACGATAAGCAGATCTACGCCCTCATCGATAAACTGGTTAACTTCATGATCAATGGCTAATTTATATAAATACCAGGAATAGTGAGAAGCAGGAATCAAAGTGATTTGGTTCCTGCTTTTTGTGTATACGATGAGCCAAGTGCAGATTTGTGCTTGCACAAGGATCTGCATTTGGCGAATGTACATCATCGAGCTGTTAAGCGAGATGGTGTACAAAGTATACAAATCGAGTAGGAGTCAGCCTGCTCGATTGTGGAGAGAGACGGTCTGCGAGGGGGAGGTTGTGTGGCGGATTTAGAAAAAGAATAGGTGTGAAGTCCATTGTGCAGGGCATTCCGATGAGCCTCTGAGAACGAAAATTGTGTCAGCAAAGGCTTCCACAATTTTTGAGTCTCATCTCCATTGCACAATAAGTGCCTTCACACCTATTCTTTTTCTAAATCCGCCCTCAAGACTTTGGCGCAGACCTGGTGGCTGCTAAACATAAAAATTCAGGAAACTATAGAGAGATAGTTTCCTGGTATATGGGAGAGGGTATTTATATTGAGGGTGGGTTAGGTTAGTTTGCGCGTAATGATTCAATAAATGGTGTCAGGAGGGATTCGCCGTATTGAAGCAGGGAGAAGCTTCTCTGGGTGAGACACCAGGAGTAGGTGAGACCGATCTGGGCAGAGGTGATCATCTGGGAGAGCTCGACGTAGGAGTAGTCTGACTTTAGTTCTCCACATTTGATCCCATCGAAAAGGATCTTGCGCAGGATCTTATAATAATTACGATCCGGGTTTAAAATATGTCTGGTTCCGGTAGTAGCTACCTGAAGACCGTAGAGGGGCGCAAAGAGATCCATATATGGTGAGTGCTCCAGGTTATTCAGCACAAAATGGTTGAAGGCGAGCAGCAGATCGGCGGCTGGAAGCGTCCGGTCGCAGGTCTGAAGCCAGCTATCATAGTCACTGTAGTAGGAATAGGCGAGGCTGAAGAGAAGTTCATCTTTTCCACGAAAATGGTGGTAAAAGGTGCTGCGGGAATTACCGGAGAGTTCGATGATCTGCGCGATCGTAGTTTCGTCATAGCCCTGTTCTGTGAACAGCTTCCATGCTGCATCCATGATGTCCTGTTTTGCATGTCGTTTGCCGTGCGTTGTCATAATTGATCGTTCCTGCCTTCTTAAAAGTATTGAAGCCATAGGTCATCAAAGAACCTCCATTATCATTGTTAAGGTAGTATCCTTCAAGGCTCTTATGTCCCATATAAGAATAAAGGTTAAAAGAGAAATCTATGTTCTTCAGAATAGTGAACTCATTACGCAAAGACCAACGGACAGGAGCATTCGTAGTACCCAAGAACTGCTTGTCGTTATCATTGTAAACCGGAGTGCGGCTACCGTCAGCATTGATTTTATCATCAGCTGTGTAATAGTTCTCGACCTTCGGATCACCCGGTTTCTGACCTACCTTGGCAGCTTCTTCCACTTCATCCGTCTGCCAGATACCCGTTACCTTATAATCCCATATCTCACCGATAGGCTTGCCGATAAACCATTTGTTACTGGTATCATCCTGCTCTTTACGACCGACCACATTACCATTCTCATCCAACACATCCTCATACTCATAATAGAGATGCTTGATTTGATTCTTATTATAAGCAAAGCCAAAAGTGGTGCGCCATTCAAAGTCGCTGTTACTGATATTGACAGTGTTCAGAGAGAATTCAAAACCATTATTCTGTACTTCACCCAAATTAGTGGTCACTTCACCGAATCCACAAAAACCGGGAAGACGTTGACTCATAATCATATCGTTGGTCTTCATGAAATAGGTTTCCAAGCTACCACTAATCCGGTCGTTCAAGAAACCGAAGTCAAGCCCGAAGTTCCAGGAAGATGTCTTTTCCCATTTCAAGTTGGCATTAGCCAAACGGTCAACACTCAGGTATTTCATATCAACATAATCCGAACCAGTATAGTAACCCATTGTACCTCCGGTACCCGAAGCCAGATTTGCCAAAGCAAGATAAGGGTCTGCCAACTGGCGGTTACCATTCTTACCCCAAGATACGCGCAACTTACCGGTACTCATAGGTTCCCATTTGAAGAACTTCTCATTAACAAATGACCACGCTACAGAAAGTGACGGGAAAGTAGCCCACGGATTGTTGGCACCAAAAGCACAATAACCATCGCGGCGAACAGTACCGGTGAACATATAGCGGTCATCGTACGAGTAGAACAAACGTCCCAGATAAGCGGCAGCCGTTTCATGCGTATCGTTTGTCTTGAAATTACTGTTGTCCTTGGTTCCGTTCTGGGTATTATGGAAACCCAGTGCATCCGATGGCAGAATATTGCGAGCTTCTATCTTGTCATTCCAATAACGGCGTTCTTCAGCCTCTTGCACCAATGTCAGTATTACATGGTGCTTTTCAGCAAAAGTATGATCCCAGGTAATAGTGTTATTCAAAGAATAATCAAAGCGTTTGCTGTGTTCACGGTCTACACCACGACTTGCAGGATTGCTGTCCGGCAACTCAGCCGACATAAAGTAGTAGTTATGGAAAAACTCATATCGCGGAGCTATATTAAAGTCATAGGTAATATTAAACGGCAACTTCACCTTAGCATTAAATATAGTATTCAATACCGTATAGCCTTTATCCAAATCAAGATATTGGCGGTCGAATTCATAATTATAGCCGCGTTTCACTGTGCTGCCCATCGGATATTGCACCAAACTGCCGTCTTCGTTAGTATAGTCAGAATACGGACTGTTGCGCAGCATATTGGCATCCCAGTAATTGGTTCCCAGACTAACGGCAATATCACCGTCTGTACGGTCCTGAAAATTCACATTGGCACCGATTTCCAACCAGTCAGTCACTTTACCAGACACCTTCAAGTTGGCACGCATGGCACTATAATCATTACCCTTGACAGCACCCTCATTCTTTTGATAACCGAAAGACATGTAGTAGCTCATACGTTCACTGGCACCGGATACACTGGCATTGTAGTCCTGATTGATACCGGTACGGAAAGTCTGGTCATACCAGTCATGAGTTTTTCCAGCCAAGAAGTTTCGCAGCACAGCATCCTCCAAGCCCAAACGCTTGGCATAAATGCTTAATGCCGATTCTCCTGACTCATTCTTGCTATATGCCATCCACTGCTCCTGCGTAACTCCATATCGCCCCAAATTGTCCGGATGATCGTAATAACCCGGATTAGTCTGGCCAGTCTGGTAAGCTTCGTACTTGCCGGTTGCCGGATTCACGCCGTATGTACCGACTTTATACCAATCCTCGCGGTATTGCATATACTCAGAAGCGTTGAATACATCGCGGTAAGCGCTCTTAGTATTGATACCAAGTGTTGCACTGACATTAATTGTCGGCTTGCCCATCTTACCCTTCTTGGTAGTCACTACAATAACACCATTGGCACCCTTCGCACCATAGATAGCAGCAGCCGAAGCATCTTTCAACACGTCTATCTGACCGATATCCTCCGGATTGATTTCTGAAAGCTCGCCATAGAATTGCATACCGTCAAGGATAATCAACGGTGTATTGTGCGTATCATTGGCAGGATTATTCTTATCAGTCACATAAACAGAACGCTGTCCACGTACCATCATCGTACCGCCTCCCTTTGCATCGGCATTGTAACCGATATTTAGTCCTGGAGTACCGCGTAATACATCCTGTACAGTCTTGGGAGCTTCATTGGCAAGCTTGTCGGGACGAATCTGCACAACAGACCCCGTAAGGTCTTTCTTACGCATTGTTCCGTAACCCACTACCACCACTTCTTCCAGCATCTCACTGTCATCTTTTAAGATTACATTCAGTGGCTTGCCTGCGACGGCCTTTACTTCTACCGTTTTATAACCGATAAAAGAGATTTCCAATGTCGCATCCGGATTCACTTTGATACTGAAATTACCGTCAATATCGGTAATAGTACCATTACTGGGATTGCCTTTTTCACGGATATTGGCACCGATAACCGGTTCACCCGTGGAATCTTTCACTACACCCGAAACGGATTGTTTCTGTTGTTGGACCATCTGCACAGCAGGGACATTTTCTTCAGCAAATGCTGCCAAAGGATGTGCTGCAATGAAACCGGTGCAGATCAATAAGGCTGTAAGTGCCTTGCGATTTCTTTTGAACGAATTAAGATTCATCGTTTTCTTTGTTATTAGATAAGTAAGGTAAT
>SKEJ01001300.1_pt1 | contig 13874 bp, 8 predicted proteins | sample 4826721 | NCBI WGS metagenome assembly SKEJ01 (sample SAMN11008812, study PRJNA524170) | human gut metagenome | biome: Human fecal sample; material: Feces; isolation source: fecal sample from pouch patient p31 | host: Homo sapiens | place: Israel: Tel-Aviv | collected 2015-06-02 | reverse complement strand
GGATACAGAAGTCACAAGGAAAAACCTTGAAAAGTTGGAAAATGCTCTGAATTCAGAGGTTGAGCACACGTCCGATGCCGTAAAAAAGTTCTATGCAAACAGACATTTGGAGACTGTAAAGCAAATCAGACAAAAGTTCTTGAACACAAGGGAAATGTAACAACAAGAACAAAAGACAGAACGAAGTTAGTGTCATATATCGAGTGCGATACAAACAAATCCCCAAGGCAGCATGAAGTCACCTTGGGGATTGTTGTTATTTGGCGCCTATTTACCGATTCAGAAAAATCCTCGCCGCGCAAGGCTCGGGAATCTCCCAGCTGACGTACAAATCATTCAACGGACAGGCGTGGGGGTCGCGGATGTGCTCATCAATCCAGCCTTTGTATAGTTCACAGAAGTTGGCTTTCGTGAGGATGGCACGGCACTCGGACTTGTCCACGGTGGTGCTGAACAAGTATTCCACATCATGTACCGGCACGATTACCGGCGCGCCGGCCGTGTCAAAGGCACAGAGCAAATTCTTGCAGCTACGGCTCGCAGCACGCTGACAGTCGCCGCACTCGATGTAGATAGTGTTGCGCCAATCGCGACCTGTGGTGCGCAGGAACTTGCAAAGATGCGAATTGGTGGAAGTAAAACAGGAAACGGACAAAATATCACTCCATTCTTAAATTGTGCGCAGTGTAACAACTTGGCACAGTTTTTATAAAATGCTGCCGGTCTGCGGGAAAGTTTTCATAAGCGGCACGGGCGTATCGGTGCGCTCATCGTACATGGCAAGGTACCCCTCGGAAGATTTCTGCCAGCCGCCGTCCTGCCAGATGAATACAACAAGGGCATCGTTCATCTGCATGACTTTGAACGTGATACTCTCGGCAACCAGATAGCCGTCCGGGGCCAGTTCTTCCACCATCGTGTAGACGTGTTCGCTGGTGTCATCGGACAAAAGCAGCAGATTTTTGTGCGGGTCTTTGGCGGCGGAGCGCTCCGGCAGTACGCGAATGGCATGGTCGCCGTCCGTAGTTGTCCAGCGATCAATGGTCGTGCCGTAGGCATCGCGGATCGTTAAGCGGGCATCTGTCAGCTTTGCATTGGTGGCAATATCTCGTTTGGTGAGAATCAGCGCGTGCGCCGGGGCATCATACATCGTGACTTTCTGAATCTCTCCGGTCTCCTGCACGGTGAAGTGTACTTCCTCACTGAGCAGATACCCGGCCGGGGCAGCTGTCTCAGTCAGCGTATACTCACCGGGCTTCAGACGCTCGATACGGTGGGGCTGGCCGTTGGTCTCCCACTCGGCAATGGTGTTGCCGCTGGCATCGGTGATTTTCAGCTTTGCACCGGGCAGTTCGCGGCCATCCGTCATGTCAGCCTTGGAAATTTCGACCTTGGTGAAGTCATCTTTCATCTCTACGCGCTGAATATCCCCGGTGGGGCCAACCTCAAAGGTAACGCTCTCGGCGCGGACATAGCCCTGCTCGGTGGGAGCCATCGTCTCGGTCAGGGTGTACGTACCCATTGGGATGCGCTCCATATAGTGAGGCGCGCCGTCCGTGACCCATTCAGCAACGATTTTGCCGTCTGCGTCCGTGATTTTCAGCTTTGCACCGCTGATCTCCTTGCCAGTGGCAATGTCGGTCTTAGAAATCTGCACTTTCGTGTAGTCGTCCTGCATGAAAACGTGCTGGACCTCGCCGTCATCCTCGACCGTGAACTGAACGGCATTGGCAGGCACATACCCGGAATTATCGGGTACGAGCGTTTCTTCCAGCGTATAGGTTTCGCCCGCAACCAGCACAGCCTCTATGTAGTGCGGTGTGTTTTCGGATACCCATTCGTCTACAACATTGCCGTTCTTGTCCAGAACGCGCAGCGTGGCACCGGGGATTTCTTCGTGAGTCGTAATATCAGCTTTGCTGATTTTTACGCGGGTCGGGGCATCCAGCATTGTAACGGTCTGGCTGAACCCATCGGAATCCTTCAGCAGAATCCAACTTGCAGAGTAGGTGATTTCGGCATCGGCGGGCTTTTCTGCAACCTGCTTATCGGCAAAGAACGCGGGAGCCGCCGCGCCGTTCAGATAGGCCTTGTCAAACGTCAGGTCGGAGAAGTCGCTCTCCCGCAGGCATTTGGCAATCGCGCGGTCGTTGGCGGCATCGGTGAAATTCACCACCAGCGTGCCGTTCACGCAGTACCAGTTGGCAATGACAACGCCGTCTGCATCGGGATTCTTGCCCAGCAGCTTATCCCAGAAAGCGCGAAGCTTGGCGGAAATCGTAGCCACGGTATCGTCGGAAAACGCGGTGGGGGAGATAATGCTGCCAGACTGGTATGCTGTATCTTCGGATTCATGCAGAACCCAGACCGCCGTTTCCTGCAAGTAGGCATTATCGTCCGTGGCCTGCTCCAAGCGGAACTGAATCGAGCGGGCGGTGGTATAGCCGTCTGCCGGACAAGTCTCGGCCAAGGTATAGACTTTTGAGGTATCGCGGTTCCCGGCAAAGTCGTGGGAAAGATGCAGCCCGCAAATCACATGAGCCGTATCGCTGCTCTCCCAGCTGTCAACCACATTGCCGTTCCAATCGGTCACGGTCAACGTGGCACCGGGCAGGGCAAAGGTGTCATCGGAATCAGAAGTGAAAGCGCGCTTGTCAATCTCCACGGTGGTCTGCTTGTCGGAGTGCAGGCAGTCAACGACCTGCCATGCAATGAACTGGTTTTCATAGGTGAACTCAACGGGAATCACACTCTGCTCAATCAGGTAGCCATCCGGCACGCTGATTTCACGCAGATAGTAGCGGCCGCTGTTGGACGTCCAGTCGTGGGCTTCGCTGCTGCCGTAATGTTCGCCGCGCAGGGGAACATCCACATCAAAATAGGCAAGACCATTTTCATCGGTGGTGGCGGTACCCAGCAGAGTATCGGCGGCGGCCAGCAGCTCGCCGGAAATACTGTAAATGTCGTCTGCGGTGTACAGCTCATAGACGGCGCCCGCGACCATCTTGGCATCAGCCGGGATGTCGGCGCGGTTGCTGCCGCCATTCAAGAGGGAGACGCGGGTCTTGCAGCCGTCTGCATAGGGCGTTTCATCAGTGAAATCGCAGGTGTCGCGGTCCAGCTTGTACAGCCCAACACCGACTTTTCCCTCCTCAACGACCGGCAGCACGCGGGCATTTTCAAAGGCAAGAACCTGTTTTTCAATCTGCTCGGCACTGGCGTTGCCTATATTTATAATAGAGTAGTCATACACAACATCGCCGTCCTGCGTGTGGTCGATGATGGTTTTAGCAAGCACCAGATCGTTATACTGGTTATCCCAGTCCAGCACCACGGTATAGGTGTGGTCGGTGTGGACAAAGCCGTAAGGGGCCTGCACTTCGGAAATTGTATAGGTACCCAGCGGCAGCGTGATGGTGACTTCGCCCTTCGTGCCATCGTGGGTCACTTTCAAGAAATCATAGGTGGCAGATGTCCGTGTGGGACCGAACCGGACTTCGTCCACCTGCCCGTCTTCGGCAGTGGTAACGGTAGCGACAAGGTCGCCATCTGCGTACCAGAGTGTGCCTTGATTGTCCGGCGTGGGAATATCGCCCTGCGCGTGGATCTCATAGGTGGCATTGGCAAGGTTATCGGACTCGTACACGAACTGTCCGTTCTCGTACCTGGTCAGCACGTTACCAATTTTGCGGATTTTGATTTGCCCCAATGTCTCGTGGTTATAGTAGTTTTCGGTGATGACGTAGTCGTCCATGCCGTCGGCGCTGCCGCCGCTGACCTGATACACACGGTCCGAGGTCAGCTCAAACACGACATTGTACTGGCGGTCGTTGAAATACCCGCGTGGACCTTCGATCTCGACGATGCGGTACCTGCCCAGCGGCAGTTTTTCCGGGGTCTTCATTTCGCCGTTGGAATCGGTATAGAAAGTGCTGGTCTTTGCCCAGGCATTGCCGGATTTCGGGTCGTTCATCTCCACAAGGGTTTCACGGCCGTCCTCGGCAATGTAGTAAATGTTGAACGCAGTGTCGGCAATTTTGACAGGCTTGCCCGTCTCAATGTCGATTTTGACAAGCTGCAAGTAGCCCTCCAACTCTTCATCCAGAATGTTGTAGGTTATGTAGCTGCCGCTGGGCGTTGTGATGCTACCGGCAGGCACAGTAAAGCTGCTCTGCGGGCTGGATGCATTGACATTGATAAGGAACGGTTCAGCCTGAAAAACATCCTTCGGTACGGTGGTTTCCACGACGATGTACTGGCCGTAAGGAAGCCCCTGCACACGCAGGATGCCTTCCTCGTTCGTGAAGATCTCGGATAAGCGATATTCTTGCGCATTGTTGGTCGGCACCCAGCCAAGACCCTGCCCGTTGGCAAAATCGCCGTCTGCGGTCAAGGTTGCGTTATAGCGGGTGACGACGGCGGTGTCACTCTCGTACATCGTGGCAACAGCCTGTTCTTCGTCAGAAAAATCAAATTTCAGCGTGTCCTGATCGTAGCTGGATTTACGGTAGACATCCAGAATGCTGGCGGTATCGTAACTGCCATCGGCGTTTTGGGCAAACTGGTCTGCCTTGCTCAGCAGCGATACACGGTACACTTTGAACCCGGCACCGCCCAGCTTAATGGCAGGGGAGGGCTGACCGGTGGTCGAAACCAACTTTTGCAAACTAAATCCAGATTTCAGCACTTCGTCTTGGCTTTCCTGCTCGGCGTGGATGTGGTAGGTGGATTCATCCGCATAGGACAGGGTTTTGTAGTGGTTGCCCTCATCGCAGAGGTAACCTTTCGCGTAGGAAAGATAATAGCCATCCCACGCCTTGCTGCCGTCCAGCTTGCGGCTTTCGGAAACAGCGGAATACTGGTTTTTGTAGATGTAATCCTTATATTCGCCGCTATCCACAGCGAGATTTGCATACTTGCCGGTGCGTTCCAGCTTCTTGTTCAGCTGCGGATACTTCCCGGTAACATACAGCTTGCCGTTTCCGTCAATCGGCAGAACAAGCCCTGTGGCGCGTTCCACAAGGTAATATCTGCCCATATACAGGTTGACAAACGCCAGCTTGCCGTCTGTGATTTTGGCAGAGGCTACCAGCCGGTCTTTCTGCAAAATGGGCAGGTAATCGGTGTCCCAGCCGCCGTTGGTGAGGACAGTGGTGTGCCAGATAGGTTGTCCGTTGGCATCGGTGATTTTGCTGTAGTCCACAATGCCGGTCACGCCGTCCGGCTGCGTGATATTCTCAGCGGCGTACAGATCGTACACAGCACCTTCCAGCGTAGTGTCACCGTTGCAGCCCGCAGCCAAATACCGCGCGGCGTCCAAGTCCACTTTCGTCAGCAGAATATTGCCGAGGACACGGTCGTTCTGCATCTTGTCGGCATTGGCGTGCATGGTGTAGGAATTTTCGTTGTTGGCGATTCCGGTGGGGTCTGTGGCGTAGGTCTTATCTGCCTTGCGGCTGCCAAAGGTGATAGTAACGATGCCCTCGCCGGTGTCGATGAGGGTACCGCCGCTGTTTGCCGTGGTAATGTCGGCGTTATAATCCGCGTTGCCCAGCCAAATCGTCTGACCGTCCAGCGCTTTGGTAATCTCAAAGGCATACGCCCGCTTGCCGAGAACAGAACCTGCCGTGCCGGGTTTGGTTACATCCGTCCAATCGCCGTAGTACCCGCTGGGTGCGCGGCTCTCCACGATGACAAACTTGCCCTCGTTGCGCTGGGTGTAGAACAAATCGTCCGAACCGCCCGCATAGTCGCTGTGGTTGATGACCTTATAAGTGCCGCCACTCTGGCGTTCAACTTTGTATTGGTTATATCCGCCTGTCGGAATATAGCACTGCCGGACGGTGTCCCACGCAAAAATCTTAAACTCGGCATCGCCCTTGATGCGCTGCTTTGTTTCGCTGTCGATTTTGTCGATGCTGACCTTTACCGACCATTCATCGTTTTTCATCGGGTAATCGTTCGAGCTGTTGGCAGGAACCGTAATGGTCTGGTGGCTTCCCAGTGCGCCGGGCGTGCTGTCAAAACCGTGCGGGATGGTGACCTCGTCATAGCTGAATGTAATATTGGCAAGCTGCGCCCGCGCTGAGGCAATAGCAGCATCCACCATGCCCTGCGCTTCGTTTTGCAGCTGCCCGATAGCCGCATTCTTGGCAGCTTCTGCAGCGGCATCCGCTTCGGCTTGGCTGGTGAACGGTCCTTCCTGCCCGCTGAGCGTACTGGTGCTGGTCTTGGACACCTCGTAGTGAACCCTCCATGTGGCAGAACCATCGCCGCCGTTGAGATGAAAGCTGTCATCCTGCGTGTGACCGCTTGTGGTAATGGTCTGCGCTGCGGCAGGACTCATCTGCCAGCTGCCGCCGTCCACGCTGCCGCCGGTCCGGCTGGGCGTGACGGTAATGACCGCCCCGTCCACCTTTTCCAGCGTGTTCAGCTGGTACTTGTCGGTGTTGACAGTGAATGTCAGATCAAAGCTTCCGCTGGCGCTTTGCGCAGGAGCTGTCCATGCAGCGGAATAATACTTCGGTTCCGGAACACTCGGCACATCCGGGATCTCAGTGCCGCCCGCAATTTCTTCACCGACCAGTGCCACAACCTGCCACGCATACCCTGCGGGCGGGTTATAGATGTAGGTGTAGTAGCCGTTTTCCCCGGACTGTGCATCTGTACCGTTTACCAGTTCTTCTGCAGCAGCAATATAGGTCTGTGCCGCGTAGCTGTGGGGGTAGTTTTCCATGATCCACTGCTGGGTTTCATCGTAAAGGCTGCCAAGGATGTCCGGCTGTTCTTCGCCGCCTTCAGGATCATCTTCAAGGCTTGCCACAACAGGACGGTCATCCAGCATATCCAGACTCAGCTGACCAAGACCGCCCCAGATGTTGACCTGGTTTGCATAGTGGTTGCCGGGGGTATACTGGCCGGGTTCAAGACGGGACACATGAGAGAAGCTGTAGGTGGGGCAGCCCTTGGGCTGGCCGTTCAGGCCGTGGCTGCAGCAGTAGGCTTCCTGACCGTTGAACCAAATCAGCCATGTGCCGCCCTCCTTGGCAATACTGGTGATTTTGCCGGTGGCATACGGCGGAGTCGGTCCTGCAGCATAGGCGGCAATGCCGTCATCGCCGGTGTCGGCATACATCTGTGTGGGTGCAGCATCCTCGCTGATCTGTACATGGATAGATTTTGACTGCGAACTGCCGTCCGAATCCTTATAGACAAGCTGCGCCGTAAAATCGGCAGAGGCTTTTACATACAGGCCGGTGGCTGCCGCCGATTGCTCCGAGTATGTCTGGTGCAGGATTTCAGCCTGCTCCTGCTCGTCTGCCGGGATAGGCTCATAATCGGTGGAGAGATAGCTTAAAAGCTCCACACCGTCCGGCAGTATGATTTCGGATACCGCACCGTCTGCCGGGTATTCGACCTGCGCCAGCAGTGGAACAATGGCATAGTCCGTACCGGGAGTTTTGCCGATTGTGACCGTGTTCTCATCTGCGTTCAGCGCATCGGCATCCATATGGGCATCTACGCCGTCATACAGGTCAGAAACCCACGCGGAAATACCGATTTTTGTCTCGCCGGTTGCCACGGGCAGACCCATGCTGCCAAGGTAACTGCCGGTAGGCGCGTCCGGCAGATCGTCGTACAGATTTTCAGTGATCTGCGAAAGATTCGGTGTCGGGACATTGGCTTCAGCGGTTTCCGGTGTGGCCGCTGAAGCTGTCTCCGGCGTGGCAGGGGCATCCTCTGCAAAGGCGGGTAGCGCTGCGCCAACATTGGTAAACGTCAGTGCGCCCGCCAGCAGCAGCGACAATCCCTGCTTTATTCTGTGTTTGTTTTTCATACTGGTTCTCCTTTTGTTGCAAAAGAAAAAGCCCGCTGCGGGTTGCAGCGGGCTTGGTTAGCGTTCGGGAGCGTGTTTCTTTGGACAGGGCGCGGCTCTGGCCTTGTAGGCTTTGCGGTATTTTTCGTCAGCATCATAGAACTGCTGCGGAGAGATGCCCGCATCCAGACACCCCTGCAAAACAACCGCATTGTAGCGGCTGCTGACCGGGAGCAACTGGTCACGGTACGGTGCGTTCATCGTGTAAACCATGATTTCGTGCGGCGTTCCGTCTGCATCCGTGACCGTTAGGGTCTCCTTGTCATAGAATGTCGGGTAGCCCTCGTAACAGTCAAGCTGGGATTCGTCGTGGTCGGTGACAGACCAGATCAGCCCTTCGACGCTTGCGCCCTCTTTTGGCAAAATCGTCAGAAAGCCGCGCCGGAACGCCAGCTCATAGCCATCCAGCTTGGCAGTGCCTACCACCGTTGCTTCGGGACAGCGGTAGGCCATCTGTTCAAAATTCAGATTGGAGCCATAGGCAAAGTATTCATTTCGAGACATTGGGTTTCTCCTTATCTGACCTCATCTGTATGAAGCCGTGGTTGATTGCTGGGATACAGCGACTTGTCGTGCCGCCACGCCTTGTCACCGGGCAGGTTCTTCAGCAGGTGCATACGCACATTTTTGTACTCAGGACCGATGAGCCCCAGCCGCAGCAGAAAGGTGCGGAAGGTGAACGCCGGATTATCCCCGATGGGCGTTTTCCGGAACTGCGTGTACTTCTGGTTGATGCCCTGCGCCGAGATCGCCATAGCCAGAATGATGTTGGCTTTGGCTTCGCCCGCATGGAGCGTGGAGTTGAACAACCGCCATTCGATTGTACCGTGATAGAATACAGAATGCATATTGCAAGCCTTATGTTGAGCTCAACATAAGGCTTGTTATGCGCAGAAAAAAGTTATGCTGAGAATCTTTTAGAACAGATGTTACTTCGAGACTGTTCACCAGAAATCTCAGCATAATTTTCTACAAGGTCTTTAAAAACGCCTTTAAGTCAGGGTCGTCGTTCCAATCCGGCATGGCAGGCGTATTCATCCTCGTGTCCATTGTTTCTAATGCCTTGCGCCGGGCTTCGGGATTAGCTTTTGCGTAAACCTGTGTTGTCTCAATAGATTCGTGCCCCAAAAAATCACGAATATAAATGAGATTTTTGCCTGCCTCAACAAGATGCATTGCTTTAGAATGCCGGAGACAATGCGGTGTAATCTGCGGAAAAAATGAATCCACCGCAGTATTTGCTTTGTGGATATATTTTGCTAGCACGTAGGAAACACCGCTGCGAGTCAACTTTTTCCCTTGCGGATTTGTAAACAGCTGGTCATTGCGGCGTTCTGGTATATCAAGATGGTTCTCACAAATGTATTGTCGCAATACCTGTGCACACGGTTTGGTAAGCGGAACATCTCGACTTTTTCGCCCCTTCCCTAATAAATGTACAACCGGTAGTGAATCTATTCGGATATCGCAGATTCTTAAATCGCAAAGTTCCTGCACTCGTGCAGCTGAATCGTAAAGGAGAAGAATCATCGCCAAGTCTCTGCGACCTTTTGGCGTGGAAATATCAGGCTGTTCCATTAGAATATCGGTTTGCTGGTTACTCAAATATTGAACCGTCGGCTTTGCTGCTTTTTTGCTGTCAATTGAAAGAATGCGCTGACACAGAATCATTTCATCCGGGCATTCAATTTGTACATATTTTGCAAATGACTTCAGCGCAGCAAGTCGTTGGTTTCGAGAAGATATACTGTATTTGCGTTCAGTTTCAAGATATTGTAGAAATTCAAGAATCAGTTCGCGGGAAAGGTCGTTAAAAAGCATTTTCTCTAATTTAAAGCCACAATACTTTTCAAGGTAGCCATGAAAAATAACAAAGATGTCCCGGTAAGAGTAAATTGTATTTGTACTGACATTTTTAGTTCCTGCCAGATACACGCTAAAGTATGCGGAGACTAAACCGGCGTAGCTGCATCTATTCCTCATTGCAAAGTACCTCTGTAATGGTATGGAATCGGTCATTGAATGGTTCGGTGACTTCCATGTAGGCTTCCGGGACAAGCCTCAAGTATTTTTCGGTTGTTGTAATTCGGTCATGCCCAAGAGCAGTGCGGAGAATCGGCAAACAGGTATATATGTCTTTTCCTTCGGAACTCCATTTGTTTAGAATGTGGACCGCAAAGGAATGCCTGAGATCATGGAGACGAGGCCCTTTTCCTCGACCTCGGTGTGGAATCCCGGCATCAAATAAGCATTTTCGAAAAATATCGTAAATTGTACTTGTATCATAGAATCCGCCATCAGGAGCAGGGAAAAAGTAAATACTTTTTGCATTTGCCACTAATGGATTACTGCGGTAGGATTTCATGTATGCAAGCATTGAGTCCGAAATTCCTACCAGCCGTTCTTTGTCTCCTTTTGCACCGTATATGGCTAAAACTCCAGCATCCAAATCAACATCTGCAACCTTAAGGTGCAGAGCCTCTGACACGCGCAGCCCACATGTATAAAGCAGGCGAAACAGAACCGGCATAACTAAATGTCGTAGTGGAGATTCTGAAGATTCTTTGGTACAATCCACCGCAGAAAACAATCTCTCGATTTCGTCTTTCGTAAAAATGTAGGGAACGAAACATTTATTTACATGAGGTGCAGGGTGGAATGCACATGGAGCATCATAGCCATTGCTGTGCAAATACTTACAAAGAATTCGCACATACGAAATCCGAAAACATTGCGTGGTTTCGTTTTCGTGAGGTCTCTTTTTCTCCCACTTTTGCAGCAGTTCTTTCGAAATGGCAGGTATACGCAATTGTTGCTCATTGCAAAAGTCATCGAATGCACTGAGTGCCTCAACACCGGCGTTGTATTTATTGCCAAGGGCACGTTTTTGCTCCACAACATCCAGCATATATGGTGCAAGCACACTGGTAAAATGGGGTTCAAGAAATTTTTCCTCAAACACTAATCAGTCACCTCCAATGCGCAGCTGCGAAGCTGACGTACATTTACACCAATATATTTTTGAGTAGAATCGGCATTTATGTGTCCTAATACACCCTGAATCGAGGTAATGGGGATTCCTTCATCTAACATATGTGTTGCGAGGCTGTGTCGAAGCGAGTGAAGCCCGTGGTGCTTTATTGAATCCAAAGGAATGCCCGCTTTTCGCATATGCTTAATAAGAATGTTGTCAAAATTTTGCAGAGAGACGTATGGAGCGACTGCGCGGAGAAAAATTTCCGGGGCATCGCTTACAGGCCTTCCATTTTTCAGATAGTCTATTACAGCCCATCCAACATCTGTGGGAAGTGGTAAAGTTATCGGCTCTCCTGTTTTGACTTGGGTGAAAGACACCAAATGCTGTTCCCAATTAAAATTGGCAGGGCGAAGATTACGTATATCGCTGGTTCTAATGCCGAGTTTTACTGCAATCATTAAAACTGCATAATCGCGTTTCCCTTGTGGACTTTCACGGTCAACAGATGTAAGGATACTTTCGATTTGGCTAAGATCTAATGTTGTAGGAATTCGCGCGGAAGCGGATACTTTTACAATTGGCATCATTTTCAAAGACAAATCTGTTTCCTTGTAGCCACTATGAGCAAGGTACTGAAAAAAGCGTAAAAGGATACTGTAATGGAGCCTTACAACCGAATTGCTGTAATTGCACGAAACAACTTTGACGTATCGATTTACAATATCTGCTGAAAGTAATTTGTAATCCGTGACTCCAACGCTGAACAAATAATCTGTAAAGCGAAGAAGGACATTTCTGTGGCTGCGCAGCGTATTCTCCCTGCGTCCGTGGAGAGATAGCTTTTGCAAGTAGTTGACCGCACCTTCTTGCAGTCCTGCAGGGAACTCTCGATTCAACCTCCGCCGAAGCATAACCGCGTTGAAATGTTGGTAGTCTGACAACAAATCCATTGCACGGTGAACTCGTGAACATCGCCGTTCTACTGTTCCCGGCTGCACACCGTAGCAATCCAGCATGAACTGCTGAGCCAATTCCGCTGTAAAATATTTCTTTTCATTTTTATTGCAGTACGCTAACAGGTTCCTAAACGTCGAACGAAAGCCTTGAATATAGTTTTCGCTATAGTGCTTTGCAATGATGCAAGGGATAACTCTTTCCACAAGTTCATACACGGTCAGTCGATTTCCATCATCCACAATAACAACCTCCATCATATCTGGAATACTCAAATTATATAGTTATTATGTAGAGAAAAACAGACTGTTTTTATAATTTTTGCCGCTATACAATTAAAGTTTGGAACGTGGGATACATAATCGCTTTCTTGCCATAACAAGCCCTGTACCGTGACGAATGGTAGTGATAATCACTCCCATCCCTCCCTTGATACCAGCGGTCTTTCAGCTGATCCATACTCGCACCGCTGGGCAGCTTGCGGATTTCTTCCAGAATCGGCTCATCCACCGCCTGACAGTAGCTGTCGATGCGGGCAGGGTTGACTTTGAGTGCTGCAAACAAAATATCCTCTTTGGAATACATGATGGACAGCACATTTTTGAGGCTCTGCGGGGTATGTTTGCTTGCATCCACATGGACGTGCATTCCGCAGCTGTCGTTTACGATGCCCCCTGCGCGGCGTAAGGAACGGACAACCTCCTGCAGCTTTTCCATCTCGCCGTATTCGAGTTTCGGAGAGTTCAGTTCGACCTTGTAGGTCTCCCCAATAAGAACAGACCGCCTGCGGCATTCGGGATGGATACTGCCGTCCTGAACGATTTTCCACTCTTTACCGTCCAAATCTTTGACCCTGTAGGCATCGTAGCCACCGCCGGAATGCTCGGCGCGGGTGCCAAATAAGTCGGCCAGCGTTTGGGCTGCCGTGGCGCGGTTTATCCCGGTCAGTTCGATTTCACAGCCAAAATACTGGTCACGGAAATCAAGGGGCAAGCGTCTCACCCCGCAGTTCTGCGTCCATCTTGGCAATGCGCCGCCCGATGGCTTCCACCACATGGACTGTCACACCGTTGCCTGCCTGCTTGTAGGCTTGGTTATCGCTCTGAATGGCAAGCACCGTGTCGATGCGGTCATCTGCCCAACCCTGCAGCCGCAGACATTCGCGCGGCGTCAGGCGGCGGATGCGACCCTCGTACAGAACACCGTGACGGTCTTTTGTGGTAAGTGTATGCATGGGTGCGCCAGGCTTACCGGTGCGTTCGGTGTTGCGGGCGAGGTCGGACTTGATGGGATTTTTGACCGGGCAAACTTCAACAGTGCCTTGTTGGCAGCCCGTTGTAAGTGTATGCGCGATCTCTTTACCAATCCGTCCGCGCCGACTGTTGACTGTGGCGTAACTCAGGTCGATACTGTCACCGACCTGTGCCATCTGGTAGCCGGTTTTTGTGGCGCACTTGATCGGCACTCCCACCTCGTACAGCCCGGTCTTGCCGCCGAACCCGCCCGGATTGGCAGCCAGCGTACAACTCAGTCCTTCGGGGGAGTAGACTCGTTCTCCTTGGTGGCCGCCGTGGGTTTGAATAAGAGAACCTCCTGTTGTTTCGGTGAAAGGAAATACTTTTCCTCTACATCGCTCATCAAGATATCCGACAATGTACACGCGGTTTCTTGACTGGGGGACGCCGAAATCTTTGCTGTTAAGACATTGCCATTCCACACCATACCCCAGTCGGTCCAGCGTGTTAAGGATCGTCGCAAACGTCCTGCAGTGGTCATGATTGATGAGACCCACCACGTTCTCAAAAAGCAAATACGGAGGCTTCCTGGCTTCAGCCAACCGGGCCAGTTCAAAGAAGAGAGTGCCGCGTGGATCTCCGAATCCTTTTCGGGATCCTGCAATGCTGAAAGTCTGGTTATCCTGAATTTCGGAATAATCAAAGTTATCCCGAATAAAATAAGAATCCCGAAGCCCAGCCGGGAATCCTTGCAGCGCAAGGATTTCTGCATAAAAACTTCGGGATAATATTTTCACTTGTATTGTTGTTTGCCTCTTAATTTAAGCATCAT
>SKEJ01001293.1_pt1 | contig 13913 bp, 8 predicted proteins | sample 4826721 | NCBI WGS metagenome assembly SKEJ01 (sample SAMN11008812, study PRJNA524170) | human gut metagenome | biome: Human fecal sample; material: Feces; isolation source: fecal sample from pouch patient p31 | host: Homo sapiens | place: Israel: Tel-Aviv | collected 2015-06-02 | reverse complement strand
CCCCCAGACGGGACGCCAACACGATAGAGAGGAGAGGCATGCAGTACTCACAGGAAGTGGAGAACATGTGCCCCGTTGCCAAGGGTGCATACCACGGCCCCGCACCCATCCCCGAGGAGGGCAAGTGGGTCCAGGCTAAGGAGATTTCCGACATCTCCGGTCTTACGCACGGTGTGGGTTGGTGCGCACCTCAGCAGGGCGCCTGCAAGCTCACGCTGAACGTCAAGGACGGCATCATCGAGGAGGCCCTCGTTGAGACCATCGGCTGCTCGGGCATGACCCACTCTGCCGCCATGGCTTCCGAGATCCTTCCCGGTAAGACCATCCTCGAGGCCCTCAACACCGACCTCGTCTGCGACGCCATCAACGTTGCTATGCGCGAGATCTTCCTGCAGATCGTTTACGGCCGCAGCCAGACCGCGTTCTCCGAGGGCGGCCTGCCCGTGGGCGCCTCCCTCGACGACCTCGGCAAGGGCCTTCGCTCTCAGGTCGGCACCATGTTCGGCACCAAGGCCAAGGGCGCTCGTTACCTCGAGCTCGCTCAGGGCTACGTCACCCGCATGGCTCTCAACGACAAGAACGAGATCATCGCATTCGAGTTCCTGAACCTCGGCAAGTTCACCGACGCCGTCAAGGCCGGCAAGACCCCCGAGGAGGCCATCGCTGGCGCTATGGGCCACTATGGTCAGTGGGAGAACGCTGCCAAGTACATCGACCCGCGCACCGACGAGGAGACTCACTCCGTCGCCAGCGTGTTCCCGGTTCACGAGTAGAAAGGGAGGGAAATAACTATGACTGTTACGTTCGAAGGTTACGAGCGCCGCGCTGACAAGATCAACAAGTGCCTCGCCGACAACGGCATCGCCTCCCTCGAGGAAGCTCTGCAGATCTGCACCGACAAGGGCTTCAACCCGCGTGAGATCGTCAACAACACCCAGTCCATCGCCTTCCAGAACGCCGAGTGGGCCTACACCCTCGGTTGCGCTCTCGCTGTCAAGCGTGGCGCCAAGTCCGCTTCTGAGGCTGCCGCCATCATCGGCGAGGGCATCCAGGCCTTCACCGTTCCCGGCTCCGTCGCCGAGGACCGCAAGGTCGGTCTGGGCCACGGCAACCTGGGCGCTATGCTGCTCTCCGACGACACCGAGTGCTTCGCCTTCCTGGCCGGTCACGAGTCCTTCGCTGCCGCTGAGGGTGCTATCGGCCTGGCTCTGAACGCCAACAAGGCTCGTAAGAAGCCGCTGCGCGTCATCCTCAACGGTCTGGGCAAGGACGCTGCTCAGATCATCGCCCGCATCAACGGCTTCACCTACGTGAAGACCCAGTTCGACTACTTCACGGGCGAGCTCAAGGTCGTCGAGACCATCCCCTACTCCGATGGTCCCCGCGCCGCCGTCAACTGCTACGGCGCCGACGACGTCCGCGAGGGCGTTGCCATCATGTGGCACGAGAACGTCGACATCTCGATCACCGGTAACTCCACCAACCCCACGCGCTTCCAGCACCCCGTCGCTGGCACCTACAAGAAGGAGCGCCTCGAGGCTGGCAAGAAGTACTTCTCCGTCGCTTCTGGTGGCGGCACTGGCCGTACCCTGCACCCGGACAACATGGGCGCCGGCCCTGCCTCTTACGGCATGACCGACACCATGGGCCGTATGCACTCCGACGCCCAGTTCGCCGGTTCTTCCTCCGTGCCTGCGCACGTCGACATGATGGGTCTCATCGGCATGGGCAACAACCCCATGGTCGGTGCCACCGTCGCCTGCGCTGTCGCCGTCGAGGAGGCCCTCAAGGCCTAATCGCGCCCGCGCGATGCTCATATAGTTGAGCTTTGGAGCCGCTACCCACCCGGGTAGCGGCTCTTTTTTTGTCGCCCCTCTGGCAGTTGCGGTGAAATAGTTCCTAGATAGCCGCCCAGAACCCTCAAACAGGAACTATTCCACCGCAACTTACAAGCGGCCCTCCCCGGTATATCAGTTGCGGTGATATACGGACTGAATGACGCCTTTTCAGGCCAAAACAGTCCCTATTTCACCGCAACTTATTGAGGGGATGGGGCAGAGCGATCGGACACACTTTACGTCCACGTGCCATATTTGCCCTTTGCCGATTTATCCAATCTTTGCGATACCTTTGCCGATCACCCATGCGACAATGCGCCGGACGAGAAAGGAATACGATGGAATCGACTGATGTACTGGTAATTGGATCTGGCATTGCGGGCCTTTGCGCCGCTATAGAAGCAGCACGCGCGGGCGCGACCGTTGCCATCGCAAGCGCCGGCAAGACCATGAGCGGATCGAGCTTCTTCCCGGGCACCTGGGGCCTCGGCCTTATTGGACCCGTCGACGAAGATGACGAACAAGACCTCATCGACACCATCCAGACCGTCGGCGGCGGCGTTGCCGACCCCGAGTTCGTCCAGACGTTCGTCCACGGCATTCCCCAAGCGATTGACTGGCTCGAACAGAATCTGGGCGTAGAACTCCAGCGCCCGCAAAGCGCCGAAAGCGCCCAGCAAAAGCAATTTATCCCCTGCTTCGACCACAAGACGCGTATGTGGCGCGGCCTCACCCGCAAGCCCCTTGAGGACGCGTGTACGGCCCAGATCGAGTCTCCCGGCATTCGTCTGCTTCCCCGCCACGAGCTTATAGACCTTGTTGAGGACACGACCGGAAAGATTGTCGGCGCCGTGCTCTACGACCGCGCAAACGAGCATCTTGCGTCTATGGCAGCCAAGGCCACTATCATCGCTGCGGGCGGCACAGGCGGACTGTTCGAGCGCAGCCTCACTTCCGCCGATGTAGTTAGTTCCTCACAGGCCATCGCGCGGGCGCACGGCGCATCCCTTACCAATATAGAATTCATGCAGATGATGCCCGGCTTCATTGAACCCAAGCGCAACCTGGTCTTCAACGAAAAAACTTGGCGCTACGTCACGTTTGACCAACCGGTCGACATTGCCGACGAAAAGTTAGACGATCTGCTTGAGCAACGCTCAGGATATGGCCCCTTCACTTCGCGCCTGGCTTCCCGCGCCATCGATCTTGCCATCGATCAAGCAGGCGCCGAAGGCCTGGCGCTCCACTACGACTTCCCCCGCGAGGACGTCCCCGAGTTTGTGCAGACCTTTGCCACCTGGCTACAAGACGAGCACGGCATCGCGCCGACCGACGAGATGCGCGTGGCGATGTATGCCCACGCCGCCAACGGCGGTATCAAGATCGACAAGACCGCGTACACGGGCGTTGAGGGCCTCTACGCCTGTGGCGAGGCAACAGGCGGCATGCACGGCGCTGACCGCATCGGAGGCCTGTCGAGCGCCAATGGCATCGTATTCGGACGCATTGCGGGCGTATCAGCGGCTCGAGCAGCACTGGGCGCTCCCGAGGCTGGCACACCGGTGGATACCGCCCTCCCCCAGCATGGAATTGCTACAGCAGACGCTGAGCGCCTGACCCGCAGCCTCAGACACACAATGAGCACCTATTGCATGATCAACAGGACCGAAGCGGGTCTATCCAAGGCGCTGCAAGAGCTTGAAAGCCTGCAAGACAAGGCCATGGCGCTGAGCAAGCCGCATGCCAATGACAGCGAGATCGCAGCCCTTGCCCGCCTGCAATCGCAGATTCAGCTGGCAACGGAGATGGTCAAAGCCATGCGCAAGCGGACTGAAAGCCTAGGTTCGCACTATCGAGCCGACTAATTCGATTCTCACTTAGAGTTTGATCACAATTTCTCAACATGCATCGAGCCCCGTAAGTATGATTCCCCCAAGGAAAACACGCTTACGGGGCTTAAGCCGTGTTTTCCCTAAGGGAATCACGGTGCAGTTTCCTCAGCTCCGCGCCCTGACGGGTTCGACCCCATGCGAGGTAAATAAAAAAGCGACCAGCCGAAGCCAGTCGCTTTTACAATCTTTGGGTGGGCCGTCAGGGGGTCGAACCCTGGACCTTGGGATTAAGAGTCCCCTGCTCTACCAACTGAGCTAACGACCCAAAGCTAAAGTCCGTTGTGGCGGACTTTAGAGGAGATATCGTGTGGTGGGCCGTCAGGGGTTCGAACCCTGGACCTTGGGATTAAGAGTCCCCTGCTCTACCAACTGAGCTAACGACCCGATATCAACACGAAGCAAGAACTGGGGTGGGTAAAGGGACTCGAACCCTCGACCTACGGGACCACAACCCGTCGCTCTAGCCAACTGAGCTACACCCACCGTGTCCTGTGCGCTTCGCGCTCGACTATTATTGCAAGGAACGCCATGCGATGCAAGCCCCAATTTTCAAGAATTTTGAAAAGAGTTTTTTAGATCCATTTCGGGCAAATCCCACCGGTTCCATAGGAGTAAACTTGCCCCACTGCAAATGCTCGAAAGGACCGGCATGAAAGAACTATCCAACCGCACGGCAACGTTTACCGATTCGGTCATCCGCCGCATGACACGCATCTCCAATAAGTATGGCGCTGTCAATCTCTCGCAGGGCTTCCCCGACTTCGATCCCCCGGCGCAGCTGCTCAACAGCCTCAGCGCCATCGCCAGCGACCCCAAGCCGCTCTATCACCAGTACTCCATCACCTGGGGCTCCCAGGCCATGCGCGAGGCGCTCGCCGCCAAGCAGGAGCACTTTATGGGCATGCCGGTCGACCCCAGCCAGAATATCGTGGTCACTTGCGGCTCCACCGAGGCCATGATGGCCGCCATGATGACGGTCACGAACCCCGGCGACAAGGTCGTCATCTTCTCGCCGTTCTACGAGAACTACGGCGCTGACACCATTCTCTCGGGTGCCGAGCCCATCTACGTGCCGCTCAACCCGCCCACATTCGACTTTGACCGCGAGACGCTCGAGGCAGCCTTCCGCGACAACGACCCCAAAGCCATCGTCCTGTGCAATCCTTCCAACCCTTGCGGCAAGGTCTTTACGCGCGAGGAGCTCACCTTTATCGCCGACCTCTGCAAAAAGTACGACGCCTACTGCATCACCGACGAGGTATACGAGCACATCGTCTACGCGCCCTACGAGCACGTCTATATGGCCACGCTGCCCGGCATGTTCGAACGAACCATCAGTTGCAGCTCGCTGTCCAAGACGTACTCCATCACCGGCTGGCGCCTGGGCTACACCATCGCCCCTGCCGAGATCACCGAGCGCATCAAGAAGGTCCACGACTTCCTCACCGTGGGTGCCGCCGCTCCCCTGCAGGAAGCCGTCGTCACCGCCCTCAACTTCGACGACAGCTATTACGATGAGGTCCTTGACCTCTACACCGCCAAACGCGACCTGTTCTGCCAGGGACTCGACAGCATCGGTCTTGAGCATAACGTGCCGCAGGGCGCCTATTACGTGATGATGGATATCTCGGAGTTTGGCTATGACAGCGACCTCGAATTCTGCGAGGACCTCGCGTCTATAGTGGGTGTGGGCGCCGTGCCCGGCTCGAGCTTCTTCCGCGAGCCCGTCAACCATCTGATCCGCTTCCACTTTGCCAAGCGAGACGAAACGCTCAACGCCGCGCTGGAGAACCTCAAGTCGCTACGTGATAAAATCAAGCCGCGCGGGTAAGGACGGCCCGGCAACTAAAGCAACCAAAGAAGCCCCTCATCGCCCGCCGCGTTGAAGGGCTTCTTTTTATAGCGCTTTCTTAACTTGTTTAGAGCGCTATACTTTAGTCACGGAGCAACTCGTCCAAAAGGGAGGAATACCATGGCAGAACAACAGCTTATCGGAGCGCTCGAGGCCGGCGGCACCAAGATGGTGTGCGCCACGGGCTATGCGGACGGTACGGTCCTGGAGCGCGAGCAGATCGCGACCACGACCCCGCAGGAGACCGTTGAGGCCGTCAATGCATGGTTTGCGAACAAGGGCATCGCCGCGCTGGGCATCGGCGCCTTTGGCCCCACCGCAGTCAATCCCGCCTCACCCCAATACGGCAAGATCCTGGAGACGCCCAAGACGGCATGGCGCTACTTTGACCTGCTGGGCACTATCCAAAACGAGCTCAATATCCCCTGCGGCTACGACACCGACGTCAACGTCGCCTGCCTGGGCGAGGTCACCTTTGGTTGCGCCCAGGGCCTCACGGACGTGGTCTACCTGACCATCGGTACCGGCGTGGGCGCTGGTGTACTCTCGGGCGGCCAGCTTGTGCACGGCATGATGCATCCCGAGGCCGGTCACATCCTGGTCACGCGCGACCCGCGCGACACCATCGGCGAGCATAGCGCCTGCCCCTTCCACGACAACTGCCTCGAGGGCCTCATCGCCGGCCCCGGCGTTAAAAAGCGCTGGGATGGCAAGAGCGCCGGAGACATGGCCGATGACCCGGAGGCCATGGACCTGCTCGCCGGCTATCTGGCACAAGCACTCATGACCTACACGCTGTGCTACGCGCCGCAAAAGATCATCATCGGCGGCGGCGTGGCCGACCACACCCCCATCGTGCCGCTCGCACGCAAGAAGTGCGCCGAGATGCTCAACGGCTATATCGTCACGCCCGAGGTCAACGACATCGATAACTACATCGTCAACAACAGCCTCGAGGGCAAGCAGGGCATTATGGGCTGCCTGGCCCTGGGCGCACAGGCGCTTCAGTAGCAGACGCACCCACAGGGCGTGGCGCGCTCGGCAAATCCAACCTACGGAACGACGCCACCACGCCCCATATAAGCCCTCAAATAAAAAAGGCCGCCTAGGACAAACAATACGTCCTAGGCGGCCTTTTTGGCGCACATCAGCGACCGTAAGAGATATCGGAGCACAACGCCCGTTGCCGCTCCACAGCAGTCGATCATCACATCGGTGATCATGCCGGCGCGTCCCGGCACAAAGAGCTGAATCGTCTCGTCGATCGAGGGAATCAGCAGCAGGAACACCGCCGTGGGCAGCAGCACGTCAAAGGTGCGCCGGCCCTCAAGATCAAAGGCGTGCGTTGCCAGGATGCCGAGCACCATATACTCGGTAAAATGCGCGCACTTGCGAACAACAAAGTTGGTCACCCATGCATATGGAAGTCCCACGCCGTGCAGGAAACCGCGGATAGTTTCCATGACCGTTAGACTCAGCGAGCCCGACCCCGAGCCGGGAACCAGCGAATTGCCCCAGATCAAGAGCGCCATCAGGCAGGTCACGACCGCCCATTTTCGATTGATCTTAACCATGCAGAAGTTATGCCTCCGCGCGGAGCGGCGCAAAGCTGGCGGTACCGCCCTCGATAACGCTCAGATAGGCACGGCCCGTACGCTTGGCGGTAGAGGACTGCAGGCGCTCGATCTCTTCCTCGAGGATCTGATTGACGCGCTCGTGACGACGATTTTCCATAATGCCGGCGGCAATAGCCTCGGCCCGCTCGATGCTCTCGCGCGAGATACGGGCGGTATCCTCGGGGAGCACAGCGCTGTGACGGCCGACATGGGCGGGGGCAGCAGACTGAGGGGCAGCGACGGGAGCGGGCGCTACAACAGGAGCGGGCTCGTCAATCTCATCCAGAATCGCGGTGGCGGCGGCCCACATGTCCTCGTGGCCCGAATAATCGGCCATGGGGACATCGACCTCGAGCGAGGCGTCCGGAAGGTCGCCGGTGTCGATGCGATCTTGGGCATCAATCGATGCGGTGATGGCTGCAGGCTCATCGAGGTCATCGAGATCGATGTCCGCGGCACCGGAGATGATAGGCATGCTGGCGAGGTTTGCATTGTACGGCGCAGCCTCGGCCGCCTGCTGCTGGGCAGGAGCGCCCCACAGTGAGCTTTCGGCGGCACGGCGGGCGGCAACGGCCTCCTCGTCCGCGGCCATGGCTTCATCAACGTACGAATTGTCGGCAGAAGCGTTCGCGTCCGCCGAGGTAGCACTGTAGGCGTTATTGGCTGCCGCGTTGGCGACGAGTGCCACGAAAGCCGCCGTGCTGCCCGCAGGGGCGGCCTGGGAGCCAGATACGGCGCGTGCCGCGGCGGCGATGTCGTCGCGATTGAAGGAGCCGGTCTGCCCGCCGTTGGTGAGCTCGTCGATGGCGACTTGATAGACGTCGCGCGAGTGTGCAGGGTCGCAGCTCACCGGCGAATCGTCGTCGAGCATACTGTCGATCATGGACCAAGCCTCGTCCTCGTCCATAGCATCTGCGGCTCGAGCGATGGTAGGGACACCATCATCGGTATGACGGCGCTGGAACGCACCAGTCAGGCCGGAAAGGAATGCCGAGGTAGACTGCTCCGACTGAGCCTGAGAAGCAGAAGCGGTAGCATAAGGAGTCGCATCCTGCTGCTGAGCTGGAATCGAGGCGGTCTTGAACTCGCTTTGATGCTGATTGAGATTGGCGGCACCGCCCATGGCATCGGGCTGGAACAGACGCTCTTCACGCTGCGCATGGTACTCGGAGATACCCAGCGAGGCGGCATAGATACCCACGCCCGCCACCGCGCCCACGGCGAAGGGAACCGCACCCGCCACGACCGTCTCGTTCACAGACGAAAACGGCAGCGTCGCGGCATACATAACCACGGGAGCGGCAAGGCCGATCCCGCACGAAAGTCCGGCAAGGACTGCTCGTTGTGTTGCATCAGAAGAAGCCATGAGCTCTCCCCATCTTCCAGCACCCAAATCGCATCATTCAGTTGGCTGCGCGAGAGAAGATGAAGCGGGGCTATGCCCCAAAGCAACGGTATATGGTTCGTTTCATCTGCGTTTTCCGTCGCGAAGCTTAAAAGCTATTATGCGAAACCGCCCTGTCGATTGCAAGCGACGATGTCGGATTGAAACGGGAAACCTGCTGCTTGCCAGTCTTATGGTCAAAAAAGCGCGGAGCGGCAATATAGAAAAGGGCCGAGGCTCAAAGCCCCGACCCTTTATTGCACTGATGACTATCGCTGCGCGTGGATGACAACCTAGAACGTCTGCTCGTAGTCGCTGTGCTTTTTGGCCGAACGCACCAGGAACTCCTGGTTGGTGTTGGTGCCCTTAAGACCCTTGATAAACGATGCGGCCGCGCGCTCGGTGTTGTTCATGCCGGCAAGAATGCGACGCAGGCCAAAGACAAACGGACGCATCTGCTCGTCAACCAACAGGTCCTCGTTACGCGTACCGGAGGCAACGGGGTCGATAGCCGGGAAGATGCGGCGGTCGGCCAGGTCGCGGTCGAGCTTAAGCTCCATGTTGCCGGTGCCCTTGAACTCCTCAAAGATGACCTCGTCCATCTTGGAACCGGTGTCGATGAGGGCAGAGGCCAGGATGGTGAGCGAGCCACCGTTCTCGATATTGCGGGCTGCGCCCAGGAAGCGCTTGGGCGGATACAGCGCCGCCGAATCGACGCCGCCCGAAAGGATGCGGCCCGAGGCGGGCGCCGCCAAGTTGTAGGCGCGGGCAAGACGCGTGATGGAGTCGAGCACCACCACGACATCGCCGCCCAGCTCCACGATGCGCTTGGCGCGCTCGATGACGAGCTCGGCCACGCGGGTGTGGTTGTCGGCGGGCATATCGAAGGTCGAGGCCACGACCTCGCCCTTAATGGAGCGCTGCATATCGGTGACCTCTTCGGGGCGCTCGTCGACGAGCAGGCAGATGAGGTGCACCTCGGGGTTGTTGATCGAGATGGACTGGCAGATCTTCTTGAGGATCGTGGTCTTGCCGGCCTTGGGCGGAGACACGATCAAGCCACGCTGACCCTTGCCGATCGGCGACACGATGTCGATGGCGCGACCGGTAATGGAGTCCTTGCCGTGCTCCATGCGCAGCGGCTCGTTGGGATAGACCGGGGTGAGGTCACCAAACTTGGGGCGGTTGCGAATCTGCTCGGGGTCTAGACCGTTGACGGTCGTGATTTTGGCGAGGCCGGCGCGCTTGTCGCCGCCGCGCGAAGGACGAAGCGAGCCCTCGATGACGTCGCCCGTGCGCAGACGCGCGGAGCGGATGAGGTAGGCGGGGACGAAGGCGTCGTCGTTGGACTTCATGTAACCGTGGGCGTGGATGATACCGGAGCTGTCCGGACGAATCTGCAGGATGCCCTTGATGTCGCGGAAGCCCTCGGCCTTCGCGGCGGTGACGTAGATCTCCTCGACGAGCTCGGCTTTCTTCTTGCCGGTCGTCTCGATCTCGAACTCCTTGGCCTTCTCGCGCAGCTCGGCGACCTTCATGGCCGCGAGTTCCTCACGCGAAAGCGTGGGCTCGGTGGGGGCGGCGTTGCGCTCCTTGTTGCGCTGTTTGCGATCGCGCTGGCGGTTGCGGCGGTCGTTGTTGCGCTCGTCCTTGCGCTCGTTGCGCTCGTCGTTACGCTTGTGCTGGCGACGGTTGGGGCGAGCGTTGTCTTCGGCCTCGGCGGGCGCGGCGCCATCGGTTGCGGCGGCGTCGGCGTTAGCCACAGTATCATCGCTGGCCTCGGCCTTGGAATCGCCCTGCAGCTCGGCCTCGGCCTGCTGCTCGGACGCCTTGGCCTTAGCGGACTTCTTACGACCGCGCTTGGGCTTCTCAGACGCAGGCTGTTCGACGTCCTGGGGCTCGGCGGCGTCAGTCGATGCATCGGCGGTCGTCTCGGCGGAATCCTCGGACGCAACCTTCTTGGCAGCCTTAGCCTTGGACGTGCGCTTAGCAGCAGTGCGACGGCTGCGACCGGGACGGAGGTCGGCGGGCTCGACATCGGCGGGAGCGGCCTCGGAAGTCGTAGCATCCTGGACGGGCGCGTCGGCGGCGGTTGCAGACTCGGCGGTCGCCGCAGCATCCCGAGCGGCTGCAGCTGCGGCTGCGGCCTTCTCTGCCTCGACGAAGGCCTTGGGCTTGCGACCGCGACGGTGCGGGCGCAAAGCCGGATCGACAACGGGAACTTCGCTGGCCTCGACAGGCGCAGCGAGCTCAACAGGCGATGTGCCCTCCCCTGCCGCGGAACGGACCGAAGCCTCAGTGAGCTCGGGGGTTACCTGATCGACAACCTGCTCGGCCTTAGCAGCCGTGCGACGGCGTGTGCGCGGTACCGGCTTCTCGGTCGGCTGGTCGGCGACAGGGGTCTCGGTGGCGGCAGGCGTCTCGGGCACAGACGGAGCTGCAAGCTCGGTCAGAGCCGCGGCCTCGCGCTCGGCAGCACGACGGCGGGCGCGCACCACCTGAGCCTCGCTAATCTGCGCCAACGCACGTGCCTGCGCGACCTCATCGGAAATCGGCGCCGAGGAGTCAGCTGCAACGGTGCGCTTGACGCGCGTCATGCGCGTGGTACGGCGCTTGGGCTTGGTGACCTCCTCGCCGTCAGCAGCAGGCTTGGCCGTGCGGCGCGTACGCTTGGGCTTTGCCGGAGCAGCCTCCTCACCAGTTGCAGGCACGGCCTTCTCAGCCGTTGCAGGCGTAGGCGTCGAAGCAGCCTTAGGCGTCTCAGGAGCCGAGGCATGCGCGGGCGCCGCGACCTGGTCCGACGCAACCGGTGCAGCGGGAGCGGCTTGCGTCGTCGTTATTTCGTTTTCTTGCTGTTGATCAGACACAGTGTTTGCTCAACTTTCTTTTCAAGCCCTGTGATCACATGCTCCCTGCATAAACCTTCAGGGCGGCTAAACAGTCTAGTTCCGTTCAAAACGACGGACATCATTGATCTGTATCGAGATGATTGCGTCATATACGCAGCGTTAGTGTAACACAACCGCCGCCACCTGCAACTTAGTCATTGGGAACGCTCTTAAACGACTAGTCAAAAGGGGCACTCTTTGGTTTAACACCCACAAATCTGACTGCCTCCGCCAAAACTATGGCGGTTTACTACGATGAATCGCTCAACCGCGACCACTCCGAAACTTGTTGAACTAAAACCGCAGGTAGATGCCCTGCACTTTTTTGCGAAAAGCTGGCGTGGTTGGAATTTCTCATATTCATCGTAGTAAACCGGCATAGTTTCGTATTTCCAGCAGTTCCAAATTCGTCAATACGTCGGCGTTTGCAAAAAGCCCGACCTCCGCATGGAGATCGGGCTTATAGGGCTCAGCAAAGCCGAACCTACACGTTTAAATGACCCGCAGCTTACATCTGCTCGGGAGCAGTCACGCCAACAAGGGTGAGCACCAGGGCGAGCGTCACGCGGACAGCGTCGCAGGCGGCCAGACGGGCGCGCGAGAGCTCGGGGTCGACGGGACGGCCCTCGCTCGGCAGAACCTGGCAGGCGGCGTAGAAGCTGTGGAAGTCGCCGGCGAGCTCCTCGGCAAAGTGAGTCAGGCGGAACGGGGCACGATCGCGAGCGCAGCTGGCGATGAGGTCGGTGAGCTCGTTGAGCTTACGCGAAAGGGCGAGCTCGGTCGGGTCGGTCAGCAGAGAGTAATCGACGTTCTCACCGATGGCCTTGGCGGCGACGGCCTTCATGCCCATCTCAGCGGCCTGCTCGGCGGTAACGTCTGCGGCACGACGCAGGATGGAGCACACGCGAGCGTGAGCGTACTGCACGTAGTACACCGGGTTGGAGTTGTCGCGCTTCTTGACGGCCTCAATATCGAAGTCGACCATCTGGTTGGAGCTCTTGGAGATGAGGGTGTAACGGGCAGCGTCGGAGCCGACCTCGTCGACGAGCTCCTGCAGGGTCACCATGGTGCCCTTACGCTTGGACATACGGACGGGCTTGCCGTTGCGCAGCAGGTTGACGAGCTGGCCCAGCAGAACCTCAAACTTGCCGGGGTAACCCAAGGCATCGCAGACGCAGCGGACGCGCTCGATGTAGCCGTGGTGGTCGGCGCCCCAGATGTCGATGACGTGGTCGACGCGCTGGAACTTATCCCAGTGATAGGCAACGTCGGAGGCGAAGTAGGTGTACTCGCCATCGGACTTGATCAGGACGCGGTCCTTGTCGTCGCCCAGGTCGGTGGAGCGGAACCACAGGGCGCCGTCCTTGGTGTAGAGGTAGCCCATCTTGTCGAGCTTCTCAAAAGCGCGGTCGACGGCGGAGGTGCCGGCGGTCTCGCCCTCGGTGTCCTTCACGTACAGAGAGCGCTCGGAGAACCAACGATCGAAGTCGCAGTTAACGGCGTGGCAAAGGTCGCGCATGTTGTCGACCATCTTTACATAGCCGCGCTCGCGGAAGCTCTCCATGCGCTCCTGCGGATCGGCGTTGACCCACTTATCGCCGTCGGTGCGCCAGAACTCGGCGGCCTCGTCGATGATGTAGTCGCCGCCGTAGGAGTCCTTGCCCAGGGTCTCGGCAAAGTTGTCCTGATACGGATGGGTCTCGGGATGCTCGTCGTTCTCGTCGGCAACAAAGGCGTCGCGGTCGGCGATCAGCAGCTTGTGAGCCTCGTCGATATCCACGCCCTGCTTGGCGATGATGTCGGCAAGCTGCATATAGCGCGTGCTGATGGAGTTGCCGAAGGTGTTCATCTGAGAGCCGTGGTCGTTGATGTAGAACTCGCGCTGAATGTCGTAACCGGCGTGATCCATAACACGGCAAAGGGAGTCGCCCAGAGCGGCCCAGCGGCCATGGCCGATGTGCATGGGGCCGACGGGGTTGGCGGAGACGAACTCGACCTGGGTCTTCAGGCCGCCACCGACGTTGGACTTAGCGAAGTCCATGCCCTTCTCGCGGGCCTCGCCAAAGATGGCGTTCTTGACGGCAACGGAGAGGTAGAAGTTGATGAAGCCGGGGCCTGCGATCTCGACCTTCTCGATTGCGGGGTCCTCGGGCATATGGGCAACGACGGCCTCGGCGATCTTGCGCGGGGCGCAGTGAGCCAGCTTGGCGGACTTCAGGGCCATGGTGGAGGTCCACTCGCCATGAGAAGTGTCAGCCGGTCGCTCGATAGCGCAATCGTCAAGTTCAAATGCGGAAAGGTCGCCGGCCTCCTGGGCCGCAGCAAGCGCAGCGCGTACCAGCTCTTCAATCTTCTCGGGCATAGATCCTCCTTGTGTTAAAGCCCCCGAGCTCTTGGTCACTCGTAGGGCAAAAGCCAGAGTTTGTAGCACTCTATCACAAGC
>SKEJ01001290.1_pt1 | contig 13925 bp, 10 predicted proteins | sample 4826721 | NCBI WGS metagenome assembly SKEJ01 (sample SAMN11008812, study PRJNA524170) | human gut metagenome | biome: Human fecal sample; material: Feces; isolation source: fecal sample from pouch patient p31 | host: Homo sapiens | place: Israel: Tel-Aviv | collected 2015-06-02 | reverse complement strand
ACATAATGGCACTTGCCATAAAAAGTCCGCACAGGATCGCAATGGAGGATTTTTTGATATCCACCTCAAGAAGAGAGGCGATCAGTGCACCTGTCCAGGCGCCGGTGCCCGGAAGGGGGATTCCCACAAACAGCAGAAGTCCCAGAAATTCATATCTCTTGATCTGGTCACTCTTTCCCATAGCCCTGTTTTCCAGCTTTGTGATCAGACCTCTGAACGTCTTTGTTTTTTTCATCCATTTAAAGATCTGCCGGATAAAAAGCAGGATAAACGGAATCGGAATGATATTTCCCACGATACAGATCGGCAGTGCCTTTGCAGCCGATATCTTCAGCAGAGAGGCTGCCAGAAGGCCGCCTCGAAGCTCCAGTATCGGGATCATAGAAATGATGAACACAGCTCCCTCGGGAGAGATAAACTGTGCAAGATGATGTGAAAACCATTGTACCAGTACTTCCATAGTACCTCCTTAATTGTTATTTCTGCAGATATTCCGTCAGGAATTCTACCAACTTTTTCATCTCCTCATCGGTACCGATGGTGATACGGAGATGATTGTCGATCCTGTCCTTCGGGAAATATCTTACATAGATATGTTTCTCTCTCAGTGCTGCGAAAAGCTCTTTGGCCGGACAGCTCTCATGTGTGGCAAAGATAAAGTTGGATCTGGAATCCTGAAAGGAAAATCCAAGCTTCCTGAGCTCTGCCTTTGTCCACTCTCTTGTTGTAATGATCTTATGGCAGCATTCCTCAAAATATGCCTTATCCTCCATAGATGCCACACCAGCCGCGATGGTAGTACGATCCATGGTATAGGAGTTAAAGGAATATTTCACATCATTGAGATATTTGATCAGCTCCGGATTTCCGAAGGCATATCCGATACGCATTCCTGCCAGGGATCTGGACTTGGAGAAGGTCTGCACAACAAGCAGATTATCATATTTTTCGATCAGCGGCAGTGCGGATGCTGCTCCGAAATCCACGTACGCCTCATCTACGATCACGATACTCTCCGGATTCTTTGCCACGATCTCCTCGATCTCGGAAAGAGGCATTTCCACGCCGGTCGGTGCATTGGGATTAGGGAATACGATTCCGCCGTTTTCACGGAAATAATCCTCCTTACGGATATGGAACTCCTCATCTAATGCCGGGCGCTCATATGGGATCCTTAAAAGATCTGCCCATACATCATAGAAAGAATAAGTGATGTCCGGGAACAGGATCGGTTTCTCTGAATTAAAAAATGTGAGAAAGCACATAGCCAGTACGTCATCGGAACCAACGCCTGTAAATACCTGCTCATCCTTCAGGCCGTAGAACGCGGCAATACTGTGTACCAGGTCTCCTGCTGTCGGATCCGGATAAAGTCTCAGGGTATCGGCATCAAGGGCTTTCAGTGCCTTCTCCACACCCGGAGCCGGTGAATATGGATTCTCGTTTGTATTCAGTTTGATCATACCGCTCTCGTTTGGCTGCTCGCCAGGAGTATACGGCACTACTTTTCGTATATTAGCTTCCCATGGTTTCATGCTGTGCTTGACCTCCTATCATATTCTTTTGCTATTGTACTCACTGCGAGGACATTTGTCAAAGGGTAATACCACCTGTCAGATGCAAAAAGACACCCGTACCGGGTTACAGGGTACGGGTGTCTGATTTATTTTCTTAACTTATGAAGGGCTGTTCTGGTCTGTATCGGACGGATATCCGTGCTGTATCTGTAATCAGATACGTGCTACGCCTGTTGCTTTTGCTGCCTCTGCTACTGCTTTTGCGACAGCCGGTCCGACTCTCTTGTCGAATGCCTTCGGAATGATATACTCCGGAGAAAGCTCCTCGTCTGTGATCAAATCTGCAAGAGCCTTGGAAGCTGCGATCTTCATCTCATCGTTGATATCGCTTGCTCTTACATCAAATGCACCACGGAAGATTCCAGGGAATGCAAGAACGTTGTTGATCTGGTTCGGGAAGTCACTTCTTCCTGTTGAGATAACCTTTGCTCCGCCTGCTTTTGCGTCATCCGGGAAAATCTCCGGTGTCGGGTTTGCGCATGCGAAGATGATGGCATCTTTGTTCATTGTCTTAACCATCTCTGTTGTAACTGCTCCAGGAGCGGAAACACCAATAAATACATCCGCGCCAACCAGCATCTCTGCAAGAGATCCCTGTTTCTTCTGAAGGTTTGTGAGCTTGCTCATCTCTTCCTTAACCGGGTTCATTCCTTCTGTACGTCCCTCATAGATGGCACCCTTTCTATCGCAGAGTGTAACATCCTTGAAGCCTGCTTTCAGAAGAAGTCTGCAGATAGAGATAGCAGCTGCACCTGCACCGTTCATAACGATACGAACATCCTCTTTCTTCTTTCCGACAACCTTCAGAGCGTTTGTCAGACCTGCAAGTGTGATAACTGCAGTTCCGTGCTGATCATCGTGGAAGATCGGAATATCACATTTCTCTTTCAGTTTTTTCTCGATCTCAAAGCATCTCGGAGCGGAGATGTCCTCAAGGTTAACACCACCGAAGGATCCGGAGATCATGTAAATAGTATTTACGATCTCGTCTACATCATGGCTCTTAATGCAAAGCGGGAATGCGTCTACATCGCCGAATGCCTTGAAAAGTACACATTTACCTTCCATTACAGGCATACCAGCTTCCGGTCCGATGTCACCAAGACCAAGAACTGCGGAACCGTCTGTTACAACAAGACACATATTCCATCTTCTTGTAAGCTCGTAGGATTTATTGATATCTTTCTGGATCTCAAGGCAAGGCTGAGCTACACCTGGTGTATATGCAAGAGAAAGGTCGTCTTTATTCTCAACCGGCACTCTTGTAACAACCTCGATCTTACCTTTCCAATCTCCGTGCAGTCTTAATGACTCTTTTGCATAATCCATTTTCTTTTCCTCCTTGGATAATTATGATATATTTCATTTCAAAAGGATTACCTGAATTAATAATTACCATTGAAGAATTTACTGTCCTTCGGAAGCTCATAGCCTTCAAAATAAGAGCCAAAATCAAGCTTCAGATAACTGCAGAGATCAGCAAGCTCTACCATGGTATTGTCGTTGACCGGAATGCCATTCTCTTTTCTGTCTTTTTCAGCAGCTACCTCTTTCTCGCCGTGTGTATAGATCCTGTCCTGACCGTCTGCCTTCGGACTCTCCCGAAGTGCCTCAAGATATTCTGAAAAATGCTTGCGAATCGCATCCGGATCTCCGAATGCCGCCGGGTTGATCGCCATAAATCCATGGCAGATACCGGTCTTGTCCGGGAATGTACAGCATTTGTCAGAGGTAACGCCCATGGAAAGAATAGAGCTGAACAGCTCACAGAGCATTCCATAGCCATATCCCTTATGGCTTCCGCTGACTTCCTCGTTTCCACCAAGAGGCATGATTCCGCCGCCCTTCTTGGCTACGATGTTTGCAAGTACATCCGGTGCATTATTGCTGGCATGACCGTTTTTGTCAAGTGCCCAGCCATCCGGAAGAGGCTTGCCCATCTTATTATACATTTCCAGTTTACCTCTGGTTACAACTGTTGTGGAACAGTCAAAGAAAAACGGATACGGGTCTGCAGGCATAGCGACTGCGATCGGGTTGGAGCCCAGCATAGCCTTTCTTCCAAAAGTCGGTACCATGATCGCCTCGGAGTTGGTACATGCCATTCCAAGAAGGCCTTCATGGCAGGCCATATTCGCATAATATCCTGCAATACCGAAATGGTTGGAATTTCGTACACTTACGATTCCCACACCAGTTGTCTTTGCCTTCTCAATTGCCTTTTCCATGGCAAAATGGCTGATCAGCTGGCCCATTCCGTTATGTCCGTCTATCACGGCAGAAATCGGTGTTTCAAAAACAACTTCCGGTTTCGCCTGGGGATGAATAGTCCCCTTCTCGATTCCTTTATGGTAACGAACCATTCTCTGCATTCCGTGGCTCTCGATCCCATATAAATCAGCAGTCAGAAGAACATCTTTAATGATGTTTCCTTCTTCCTCAGAAAAGCCAAACGCTTTGAAAACGTCTCCGCAGAAATGGTTCAGTGTGTCATAACTCCATTTTACATATCCCATAATCGCAAGTCCTTTCTCCTGATATTTCCGGCAGGTTACCGCCCACGCTGTGGCCTGCTGCATATTTTATATGATACTGCAGGGGTACAGTAACCTTCATCCTGTGCTGTCTCGTCTTACGCTGTCCTACCTCATGCTGCTTCAACTTATGCTGTCTCATCTCATGCTGTCTCAACTTATGCTGTCTCGTCTCATGCTGTCTCAACTTATGCTGTCTCGTCTCATGCTGTCTCGTCTCATGCTGTCTCGTCATGAAGCCTTCAGGATGCTGCCATTATATCAAACTTTTTTGGTATTACCAATACAGTCCCTATTATAGCACGCGGTCTTACCAAAATCAATAGTGGTCTTACCAGATCAACGGGATTTTTACTGAAATTTTATTTAATTTTTGTCAGGTGGATCAGCGATGAAATACAAGGCTGTTCTCACCTTGCTGCTGTGCGATCTCAATTATATATTTCTCAATGGTTTCCATATGTTCGCGCATCAGCTTCTCCGCCTGGTTCCGGTCTCCGGAAATAATGGCTTCCACCAGTCTTCTGTGCTGGTCATCCACCTCAAGAGCGGAATTATGTTTCTGCATAATATAGGCTCGGGTACCGGAAATGATCTCCTCTGTCAGCTGTGCTGCCGCATCCAGAACATTATAGATCATAGGATTTCCTGCGATCCTGCCGATCTTCGTATGAAGCTTCTTATCAAGACCTGCACGAGCTTTCTCATCCTCTGCGCTCTCCAGCTGTGCCAGAATGGAACGCAGATCTAATGCGTCCTTCTCCGTACAATTCCCGGCTGCAAGAAGAGCAGCCTCCTGCTCCAGCGCAGAACGAAGCTCCTGCACCTGCTGTACATGGCTGTTATTCAGCTGAAAAAGAAGGGCCAGTGGTGCAGAAAGCCACTGATCCATATTCTCGGTGATATAGTTGGCTCCGCCGCGGACCGTTGTGACGATTCCCATCAGTTCCAGTGCCCGCAGGACTTCACGGACAGCAGGTCTGGAAACTCCCAGTGATTCTGCCATAACACGTTCCGCAGGTAAAGTGTCCCCCGGCTTCAGTTCTCCGTGCCGGATATTGTCTATGATCTGTGTTAATATTCCGTCAAATGCTCGTTCCTCTGTAATCTTTGTAAACATGTCGTCCGTTTCGGCCGCCTTCCTTTATTATTGTGTTGTCTTTAAAAGTCCCGGAATGTATTAATATCTGTGCAATTTGACTATCTACGCACCTTCTTTTGGGACTTTTATGGTAAATATTATACTGTAATTTACCAATTTAATCAATAGTAAATAAGCAATTGGTCAGACAAACTATCACTTTATCCCATTATTGAGAATATTTTCCACTTCCTCCATCTGACCCAGAAGCATTTTCTGGCGGTCGTCAAAAAGAAGACCTTTATTATGCCTGTAATATTGGTCAGAACCGTTCTCCCGAATGAACCAGAGACTATAATAGTTGGCATTCAGTTCTGTGATAAATGCCACCATTTCCTGACTGTCCCCAAAGGCAGCTTCCATAAAGTCGAAAACGTTCTGAAGAGTAAAGGATATTTCGTCGGTTCGGTTTTCGTAGGCTTCGGTTTCGGATTCAAAGAGGGCTTTCACAAACTCATAGTTCCTGTTTGACGATAGAACTTCCGATTCTGCTGCAGCACTTCTGCCTCCTGCCGGCTCTGAACCTGATCCGGTTTTATCTGATCCGGTTGATTCCGAAGCTGATTCCAATCCGGACGCATTTTCAAAGAATGACACAACACGTTTCTGTATACGCTCCTGCTGTTTTGTAAGAAGCTCACTCTTTTTGTCCTTTTCAAGATCCGCCTCTGCTTTTTCCAGGAGATTTTTTGCTGTGAGGCTGTCCTGAGCTTCTCTGAAGTACACCATATAATCATACAGTTTCGTGAGGTAGGCATCGGTAAGATAGCATTCTGTAAAAAGCTCGCTGAGCTTTCCGTTGAGAAGGCTTACAATGCTCAAATGCTCGTCCAGAGAGGCTGTGCGGATCTTACCCAGAGTAATGGGATCCCACTTTCCTTTCAGGATGTCCTCCACTTTATAATCCGTTCTGTACTTATAATAAAGAGCCAGATAGCTGGCGAAATCCTTCGCGATCATCCTGTGCTGGATGTACTGGCTGACCACCTCACGGTCTACGGTTTTTCCAAGGATCTCATAAACCTGGATCAGACGGGAAAGATCCTCCCAGCCTCTGGCTGTGGCAAAGATCTTTCCGTCTACGGTATTCTCCACCCTGTAGAAATTTTTTCTGCGAAGCTCCAGATAGGAGATCACCGCCGGATGAATTCCCTGCTGATAGGCGTATTCCTTCCACACATCAAAGTCTGCCTCCACATCGATCTTCTTGATACGGTCCAGAGTGACCACATCGAATTCCCGGACGGATTTGTTATATTCCGGCGGGTTGCCTGCTGTGACGATCACCCAGCCTTCCGGCACCTTCTGGTTTCCGAAGGTTTTTCCCTGAAGGAACTGCAGCATCATCGGCGCTAGTGTTTCAGATACGCAGTTGATCTCATCAATGAACAGGATGCCTTCTTTCAGACCTGTTTTTTCCATTTTGTCGTAAACGGACGAAATGATCTCACTCATGGTATATTCCGTGACAGAAAATTCTTCCTCACCATAATTCTTTTTTACAATAAAAGGAAGTCCCACAGCACTCTGCCTGGTGTGGTGGGTAATGGTATAGGAAACAAGAGCAATCCCGCATTCCCTTGCTATCTGTTCCATAATCTGTGTCTTTCCGATTCCCGGAGGGCCCATAAGAAGGATCGGTCTCTGTCGGATCGCCGGGATCCGGTACTCACCGAATTCGTCCTTTGAAAGATATGCTTCTATGGAATCTCTGATCTCCTGCTTTGCTCGTTTTATGTTCATGGTATTCTCCTTTTCACGGCATATAAAAAACTGCCTGCAGGATTCTCCGCCTAAAACGGGTTGCCTTGCGCGACATCTACAAAAAATATGCCTGAATCCAATGATAAATCGAAAATTGAATTCAGGCAAGTTTTTCACTACTATATATTTTTTTTATTCTGCTGTCAGTGTGTGTATCAGGTTCAGAATACGTCCCGCACACATTCTGACAACTTCTTCCGAAAGCTTTCCGTCTTCAAAAGCTTTTCGGATATTTTCTGCATCGGCTGCATTACCAGGCATGATAATATCATTTCCTGCTGTCACGCATTTCCACGGAATACTTCCATCTTCCGGAACCGTTGTATTCCAGTCTGACATGATCACACCGTCAAATCCCCATTCTTTTCGGGCAATGGCTGTACAGAGATCAACACTGTTTGCAACATGGACACCATTCAGTAAATTATAGGAAGACATGATTGCCACTGGTCTGCTTTCTTTAACTGCAATCTCAAAACCACGCAGGTAAATTTCCCTCAGGGCACGTTCTGATACCTGTGCATCTACGCCCATACGATTATCTTCCTGATTGTTGCAGGCAAAATGCTTAACGGTAACACCGCAGCCAGGTCTGCTCTGCACTCCTTTTGTCATGGCTGCTGCCATGATTCCGGAAAGCAGCGGATCTTCGGAATAATACTCAAAATTTCTGCCGCACAGAGGGTTTCTCTGAATATTAAGACCAGGTGCTAGCCAGAGATCTATGTGGAATTCTTCCATTTCTTCTGCCACTGCTATTCCAACTTTTTCCACAAGGGCAGTATCCCAGGTCTGAGCCAGTGCAGTTCCAACCGGAAATGCCGTACAGAACTGATAATATCTGTCTGCGTTTTCGTGAGTCTCATCTGTTCTCAGGTATCCGTTTTCCAGAGATCCAAGGACACCGATTCCATATACTGTGTCTGTTTCTCTGTCTACTTCATAATTCTGCTGAAGTCTCAGTCCTGCCGGCCCATCGGCCATGATCAGTGGGGAAACACCATATTGCTCATAAAGAGCAGCCGTGGTCTCACCGGCAGAGCCAGGAACACGGATTCCTGCCGCCCCCAGATTGCTGGAGATTCCAGCAATATTCCCATAAAACAGCGGGAGCAGATCCTTTGCAGGAATCTTATTTTCCGGTTGGCAGGTGCATTCTGTTCTCTTCTCTGGTTCAGGATAATAGATATATCTTCCAATCTTCTCATTCTCTGCCTTCTCTTTCCATTTCAGAGTTCTGGCAGAAAGATTCTGGCGGTCATAAACTTCTTCAGTAATATCAGTCTGGTTCTCAAGGATATTCGTTTTATCCAGGATCACACTCTCCGGCACTTCAAGCATTGCAGCCAGCGTAAGCGATGCAATGCTGTTTCCGACCCAGACAGCATAATAACCTTTTTCAGCAATCCAGGCATGCTGCTCTTCGGAAAAATATGCCAGTGTCTTTCTGTCGATCCTGATTTTCAGCAGTTCTTTTTCCCCCGGCTTCAGAAGTTTTGTTTTTGCAAAGCCAGCCAGTCGACGGTATTCCTTCCCTGATTCATCCTGTGGAAGAGACACATAGACCTGCACGACCTCTTTTCCCGAAAAAGTTTCTCCTGTATTCGTTACCTCTGCTTCAACTTCAACGCCATCCCCTGATGTTTTCATCCCATGGAAGCGTATCTGCATTTCTGTGTAAGAAAGTCCATATCCAAACGGAAACAGCGGTTTTACACCAAAAGTATCAAAATAACGATATCCTGTATAAATTCCTTCCTTGTACTCTTCTCTTTCAAGCTTGCCATTAAGATAGCTGTATTCCTCTGCACACGGATAATCCTCATACCTTCTGGCCCATGTTGCAGTCAGCTTGCCGCCTGGAGTTACCTTTCCCAGAAGGACATTGGCGAGGGCAAGTCCGCCTCTTTGTCCAAGCTGGGAAATATTCAGGACAGCACAGATATTTTCTGTTTCTTCCAGAATATCTGTCAGTTCTACCGGACCGCCGGAATTCAGGATAAGTACTGTAGGAATCTTCTGTGCATCAAGGAACCGGATATCCTCCCGCTCCCGTCTGCTCAGATAATAATCTCCCTCGACCCTGCGCCTATCCTTTCCCTCACCGGAAATCCTGCTTACCACATAGATTGCTGTCTGGGCATCGACAGTATCTTCTGCTGTGACTGCACGGCCTTCCGGCATTGCAAAGGGATTTTCCGCATAGGCATCAAAAGGATTTTCCACAAACTTTGCTTCTTCCAGTATTTTTTCTTTCCATGCCCGGCGTGCTTCTGCGTATATTGACTCATAATTGGCCAGCCATTTCTCGCTTACAATCTGAATACCGTTTTCTTTCAGTCCCTGATAAATAGAAATGTTACTTCTGTTATTCACATCACCGGAACCTGTTCCGCCTTTCACTGTCTTTCCCGCACCGGCGCCGTATAAACCTATTTTCGTGGAAATATTCAGAGGGAGTGTTTTTTTATCATTTTTCAGCAGTACAATACCCTCCTCTGCTACTTTTTCCGAAAGAAGACCGTTTCGTATTTCACGGTCTGACATGCTGTGTTTCTTTGTTCCGCTGTGTTTCCATTTCTTAACTGTCATATCTTACCTGCTACCTTTTGTTATTCTTTTACGCCTCCAAGTGTCACTCCTGCGATGATAAACTTGGAAAGAAGGAGATATACGATAATGATCGGCACAATGGCAACTGTGATCATCATGTAAATCTTACCCATATCAAAATTCATATAATCTGCTCCACGAAGTGTTGCAATCAGGATTGGAACAGTCATCTTGCTTTTAGACTGGATAACCAGAGCAGGAACGAAATAATTGTTCCAGGAGCCTACAAATGTAAAAATCGCCTGTACAGCGATTGCCGGCTTCATGATTGGCAGGACAATACTGTTGAAAGTACGGAATTCTCCGGAGCCGTCAATTCTGGCTGCTTCTACCAGCGACATCGGCAGTGAGGACTGCAGATAGCTGTACATAAAATAGAATACGGCCGGTGACGCAACAGACGGAATGATCAACGGAAGCAGGGAATCATATAATCCCATCTTTGTGATCAGACGAAGGAAGCCCATTGCAGTTACCTGTGTCGGCATGACGAGGATCGCCATGATAAATGTAAACGCTACATTCCTTGCCTTGAAATCATAGGCATAAAGACCATATGCTGTCAGTGAGGAAAAATATGTACATAATACTGCACTGCATCCGGACACGATAATACTGTTAAGAATTCCCCTGAACATCGGAAAGCTTCCGTCATTTGCAACATTCATCAGGTTTTTCCAGAAATATTTTCCAGGAAGAGCAGAAAATCCCTTCTGAAGCTCTGCATGAGAATGAGACGCATTCACGATCAGTACATAAAAGAAAAAGAGACACATAAAGGAAAGAATAATAAGTACCACATGTGCCACGATACTTCTGATCCTGCTGGCTGTCTTATCTTTCATCATTTTGTTTTTCTCCTTTCTGCTCTTGCTCTCTTTTTCGCTGCTTTCTTAGATCCGTCCGGATCATTGTCGTTAGTCATACGATATACAAAGAAGCAGAGGATTGCACTGATAATAAACAGGTATACAGACAATGCTCCGGCCATACCATAATTCTTGCTCTTCAGATGGCTGTTCAGGAACATAATCAGTGTCATGGATGTTCTGTCCGGATTACCCTGTCCGTTTGTGAGGATCTGCGGTACATCAAACATCTGAAGGCCACCGATGATGGAAGTGATCAGAGTATAGGAAAGAATCGGACGAATCAGTGGAAGCGTAATATAGACGAAACGCTGAATGCTGTTGCATCCGTCCAGATCCGATGCTTCAAAAATATCCATACTGATTCCCATTACTGCTGCCATCAGCATGATGGTCGTGTTTCCGAACCACATCAGGAAATTCATGAAACCTACTAATGATCTTGTTCCCAGAACAGAGCCCAGAAAATCAATCGGTTCCTTTATCCAGCCCAGTGAACACAAAATGGAGTTTACAGGTCCGTTTGTGGAAAACATGGTAAAAAACAGAAGTGCAAATGCTGATGCCATGATCAGGTTCGGCAGATAAATTACAACCTTAAAAAACTGCTTGCCATGAAGCTTCAGCCTGGCATCAGTAAACCAGCATGCAAGCACCAGTGCAACAACGATCTGCGGAACAAATCCGATCACCCAAAGGATCAGTGTATTCAGTCCGTATTTCAGCATGTCAGAATGCAGAAGACTGACATAATTGGCAAGTCCTACAAAATTAGGACCAATCTGCTTGATTCCAGAACGGAAATATTCAAAAAAGCTGTATCTCACTGTATCAAACAGCGGAATCAGCGAAAAGATAAAATAGATCACAAAAAACGGAAGAATAAATATGTATCCCCATTTTCCGTAATTAACGCTCTTTTTCTTCATAATGCTCTTCCTTTCCAGCAAGCTGCAGGATCCAAAGATCCTGCAGCATCAACAATTATCCTCATGTGGTATTTATTCCGGCCACTGGATCTCTGTGATCTCCGGATAACGCTCCTGAATAGCTGTCTCAAAGTTGGCTTTTGCTTTGTCAAAGTCTACTTTACCCTGGAAGTAATCACTGAAAGCGTTCTGGATCAGCTCTACACAACCCTGGTCATATGCGGAAAGCGGTGCGATCTTGATATTCTCTGCAACCGGTGCAAAATACTCAAACGGGTTCTGTCCACCAAGGAAATCAGATGCGAAATCTGCATTTGTAGCTGCATCTTTCATACCGGATTTTGTATTTGTAAAATCAGAGTATTCTTTGGAAATCTTAAGAAGATTATCCTGATTTCCCGTCATTGCCAGGATAATATCTTTGACATGTTCCGGATTATCTGTTCCTGTTGCAGCCTGAATGTAAGAGCCACCCCAGTTGTATTCCTGCGGAGGATTTGTAACAGCCCAGTCACCTTCTGCTCCATCCCAGTTTGGTTTCAGAGTAAAGTCGATACCCCATGCCGGGAAGAGGAATGCGAATACCTTGGACTCAGAACTCATTGCCTTGTTCCAGTCATCGTTCCACTGACCTTTTACAGTTTTGTTAAGATAACCTGCATCCAGCCACTCTTTGGAATCTTTTACCCAGTCCATGATCTTTGAATCTACTTTGATCACAGAATCACCGGACTCTACCCACGGATTCTCAATGCTGTTTCCATATAAACGAAAAGTGTCTGCATAAGAAGCAAATGTATAATATCCTTTTTCTTTCAGCTGAGCTGCTGATTCTTTGGCTGTATCCCAGTCTTTCATCTTCTCGCCAACTTCTTTCGGGTCATCAGTACCGAAAACATCTTTCGCAATGTCACGACGATATACAAGGACACCCGGGCAGCACTGCCATGTGGCGCCTCTCTGTACTCCATCCGCATCAGAAGCTGTTGTTTTCGTGAAATCATACTGATCTGCAAGATCCTTGTCCGGATCAATGCCAAGATCAGTAAGAGGCATTGCAACATCTGCATCTTTGTCTGTATATTTGAATACATAATCTGTCTCAGAAAGGAATATGTCTACCTTATCATCTGCACTTGCATCAGCCTGGTTGAGAAGTGCCTCATCCAGTTTCTGCTGATATACGCCATCCTGGTTCGGATTTACGATCCAGTGGATCTCTGTACCATCTTTCAGTTTTGTAACTGTACCATCTTTGGAAGTGGACTCTACTTCCGGATAAATAGCTTCCAGTCTCTGACGGAACTCATCATTCCAGGAATAAATATTGATCACTTTTCCCTCATCCGATCCTTTTGCAGATACACAGCTTACATTTGCTGCCATCATTCCACAAACCATTGCTGCTGCAAGGATCATAGATACCGCTCTTTTCTTCATAGTATAAATCCTCCTTTTTCTGTAGCATCCCCGATGCTTTACCTTTGATGATAAAAATATACCATTTTTTTATCTGCGATTATATTATTAATCTTAACAAAATGTCAAATTCATGTCATAATATAAAAAACCAACACATTCCTTAAACATCAACATATAAGGAGGATATCAATATGTCCATTTCCCAAGACTGGATTACTAATGAACTGGAAGATACAGAACTGGAAGCTCTTCATCGCTCTCCCTCTGTGGAATATTCTTTTTACAATGCCGTAAGAGCCGGTGATATGGAAGCTGTAAACAAAAACTGCGAGGAAGACTCTTTTCTTCATCTGAAGGGAACCGGTATCCTCTCCAAAAATCTTCTGACCAACCTGAAGTATCATTTCGTTGTCACTACTGCCATGCTCACCCGTTACTGTATTGACGGTGGACTAGAGTCTGAACAGGCATATCGTCTCAGCGATTTTTACATTCTGAAAATGGATTCCTGCACCACTGTACGCCAGATTGCAGATCTGCATCATATTATGGCCAGAGATTTTACCGGAAAAATGATCCTCCAGAAAAAAAGCTCTATTCTTTCCAGACCGGTCATGCAATGCGTGGACTATATTTACGGTCACATTAAGGAGCGTATCACCATTCAGGATCTGTCAGAACATACCGGACTCTCTCCCAGTTATCTGTCCAGAGTATTCAAACAGAATCTTGGAGTATCCATAAGTGATTACATTCGCGAGAAAAAAATCGAAAAAGCCACTCACCTGCTCCGATACTCTGATAAAGCAGTCGTTGATATTGCCAATTATCTGAATTTCTCTTCACAGAGTCATTTTATCCAGATCTTTGAAAACTTCACCGGCCTTACCCCAAAGAAGTACCGTGACAAATATTACAAATCCATGTGGTAAACATCCTTATTATTATGGCTGATATTTTTTATCAGCATCAAAAACGACATCCCGCAGCTTTTTTACAACTGTGGGATGCCGTTTTCCTATTGATACTTCTGTTTCTGTAATTTAACAATTATGTATAACCGATTTCGGTTACAT
>SKEJ01001271.1_pt1 | contig 14026 bp, 13 predicted proteins | sample 4826721 | NCBI WGS metagenome assembly SKEJ01 (sample SAMN11008812, study PRJNA524170) | human gut metagenome | biome: Human fecal sample; material: Feces; isolation source: fecal sample from pouch patient p31 | host: Homo sapiens | place: Israel: Tel-Aviv | collected 2015-06-02 | reverse complement strand
CCTCGCACCTTTCTTAATGAGAATCATTCGCTGATACATCGGGGGGGGGAGAGAGAAGGAGGGAGAAAAAGATGAGGAGGGGAAGAGAGAGGAAGAGATAATGAAAAAGCATCTATCAGATGTGGAAGCCGAGGATACCGTCTTCCGCTTAACGCGCCGAAACTGCGTAATATAGCCGCAAAAGCGTTGCGGGACAACGCTTTTGCGGTCTTTCGCGGCAATTATCAGCCGCCCTTTTTCGTGACATGCGATGACATGGACCTGCCAACTAGGTGCAGTATTAGGTGCAGCGCGTGCGCGCATAGCCACGGGGCATGAACCGGAAGACGAACATGCCGCGATACACGCTGACGCTCATCGACTCCACCAACCAGACCCCGCCGATTGTGCTCACCGCCGAATCCACCAGAACCATCATACGCCAGCTGACGAAACGGCTGGACCCCACGCCCGAACGCAGGCGCGTGCAGGGCTCCGGAGGATTCACCATGGAGCGCGGACGCGTCAAGGCGTTCCGCGAGCTCCCGCCCGACCCCGCGACCGGGAACCGCCGGCGCGCCACCGCGTTCGGCGCCACCAGGGCCGAGGCGGAGCGCAGGCTCAACGAAAAGATAGCCGAGCTCCAGCGCGTCGGACGGCTCGGCTACACGAAGCCGCCCACCGTGGCCGAATGGTGCGACCACTGGCTGAACGACATCTGCAAACCCCACCTCAAACCCCGCACCTGGGGCACGTACGCATCCGTCATCGAACGCAACGTCAAGCCCGCCATCGGCGCCGTCAGGCTCGACGAGCTCAAGCCCGCGCACTTCCGCCGCATGGAACGCTACGTCATGGAGGAGCAGGGCAAAAGCTCCGGCACCGCGGGCAGCGCGTGGCGCACCCTGCACAAGGCTCTGGAGGACGCCGTATTGGAGGGCGTCATCGAACGCAACCCCGCCGTCAAGGGCACCGCGCCCCGCGTGGCGTTGAAGGAACGCGCCGCCCTGACGCCCGAACAGGCCGCCGACCTCATCGCCGCGGAGACCGACGACACCTGGCGGCTCATGTGGATGCTGGCCTTCATGACCGGCATGCGCCAGGGCGAACGGCTGGGCCTGACCGAAGACGAACTCAGGCGCGACGGCGACCGGCTCATCATCCTGGTCGAATGGCAGGCCCAGCACCTGACGAAACGCGAGGTCGAGGGACTGCCCAAGGGCGTCGAATGCACGCCGCTCGGCAACGGCATGTACCGCACGCGCCCCAAGACCGAGAAGGGCCGCCGCGCCATACCATTGCCCGAGGCCCTCGCCGACCAGCTGCTCGCCCACATCGAACGCCACGGCGTGAACGGGGATGGATTGGTGTTCCACGACGACCGGGGACTGCCCCTGACCGGCTGCGTGGAACGCAGGCGCTGGTACCGGGCCCTGGACCGCGTCGGCCTGGGCCACGAGTACGTGCCCCACTCCGCCCGCCACACCACCGCGACCATCCTGAACCGGCTCGGACTGGACGACGTGACCCGCACCGCCATCATGGGCCACAGCAGGGTCAGCACGACGAACGAGATCTACACGCACGTCGAGCTCGACCGCCTCGTCGCCGCCACCGACGGCGTGGAAAGGGCAATCGAGGGCTAGGCGGGCATGACCGTCCCCCGTTCGACGAACGCGGCCACGTCGGCCGCCTTGTAGCGGATGTGCCGCCCCACGCGCACGTACGGCAGGCACATCCTCCTCGCCCGCCACTTGCGCAACGTCTCCGTCGACACGCCCAGTATACGTGCCACCTGCGTGGCCGTCATCAGTTCCGGTACCTCCATGCCGGAACGCATGCGTCCCGGAACGGTAAGGAGCGGTAACGACCACACCGGACCCGCGTTTCCGGGCATGGCGCGAGCCAAGGTGGAGCGCACGACGACAAAGGAGGAGAAACATGCCCTACATCGACATCCACAACGAACGCGTCTGGATACCCGAACGGCCCCTGCGCTCCATGGACGAGGCCCGCCCCATGCGCGACGGCGACCTGTGGCGCTGCCCGGCCTGCGGGCGCGAACTGGACGAGGAGGAGAACGACGACGGGACCATCACGCTCGTCTGCCCGGCGCACCAGGTCGGCTGGGACGCCGGACACGAGGACGAGCCGTATCCCATGGGCGGACTGGTGTTCCGTCCGACCATGGGCGGCGGCGTGTTCATCGCGGGCCCGTGCATGGCCGTGTGCCTGGACCGCACCTCCGCGGTGAACGCATTCTTCGCGTTGGGCGAGACGTACGGCCTGACGCGCATCGAGGACGTGCGGCCGTGAACGCGTTCAAGGGCCGGGGCGGCCACCCGAAAACGAAAAGGTGCCCCGTCCTTCAGGGCGGGGGTGGTCGAAGTCTGCCAGGACGCATAGAGCCGAATATGGAGACCATCAGGCGCTATAACTACCGCGCGTACCCCACAAGGGGCCAACGCGAGGCTCTGTCGCGTCTGTTCGGCGCGTGCAGGTACGCGTGGAACTGGTATCTGGATCAGCGCAAGGTGGCGTGGTGGCTTCATCTGCCGATACCCTCGTACGCCGAATTGTCACGACGCTTCACCGAGTTCAAGAGGGAGCCGGAGAACAAGTGGCTTTGGATGGTATCGTCGGGGCCGATGGCGCAGGCATTGCGACATGCGGAGACGGCCTACTCCCGCGCCTACGCCCACAAGGCGGGCTACCCGCGCTACAAGAGCCGCCATTGCGGCGAGCAGGCTGCCACGTTCACCACGTCGGCCAGATTCCACGTCAGACACGACCATAACGCGCGATGGATGTTCCTTGACCTGCCGAAGATCGACGGGGAGATCAAGCTCCGCTGGTCGAGGGATCTGCCCTCCAGGCCGTCAAGCGTGACGCTGATGCGGCATGCGGACGGGACCTACGAGGCCAGCTTCGTCGTCAAGGCCGAGCCAAAGCCTGCGCCGAAGCCGAGGCATGACGCCTGCGGCATCGACATGGGGCTGGAGTCGTTGGCGTCCATCGTCTATTCGGACGGCACGCGCGAGAAGGTCGCCCCATTGAGGGCATTGCGCAAGGCCGAACGCAGGCTGAGGAAGCTTGATAAGGAGCTAAGCCGCCGCAAACGCGGCTCGAACAACTATTCGAAGACCAGACAGGCCAAGGCGCGTTTATACGCCCGTATCGGGGCCCAACGCAGGGACCTGGCGTACAAGCTGGCCTCCAAGGTGGCGGGCGAGAACCAAGCCGTTACCATGGAGACGTTGTGCGTCAAAGGGCTCATGCGCACCCGGATGGGCAAAAGCGTGGCCGACGCCGCATGGTCGACGTTCACCGACAGGGTCGACACGCTCTGCGCCCAATGGGGCCGCAAGGCCATCCACATCGACCAGTGGTGCCCGAGCAGCCAGGTCTGCTCGCAATGCGGACACAGGGACGGCAAAAAGCCGTTGGACGTGCGCGAGTGGGAATGCCCGAACTGTGGAGCGTTCCTCGACCGTGACTACAACGCCGCATTGAACATCCTCGACGCCGCGGGACTCGCGGAGTCTTTAAACGCCCGTGGAGGCGATGTGAGACGGAGGCTGGCCTCGGCCGGCCGCGACGCGATCGCCCGTGAAGCGGGAACCCACCGAACCGCAAGGCTTCATTAAGCCAACCGGAGTAGGAATCCCCCGCCTTCAGGCAGGGGAGGAAGTCAAGTCCGTCCGCGACGCATAGCCCACGGGCATGGGTAACAGCCAACTATCGGCCGCCAAGAAGGCCAAGAACGACGAGTTCTACACACGCATGACCGACATCGAGCACGAGCTCGTTCACTACCGGAAACATTTCAAAGGCAAGGTCGTCCTGTGCAACTGCGACGACCCGTTCGAGAGCAACTTCTTCAAGTTCTTCGCATTGAACTTCAACCCCCTCGGGTTGAAGCGCCTGATAGCCACCTGCTACTCGGGCTCCCCCATCGCCGGCGGCGAGTACCAGCCATCCCTGTTCGACGATGACGTGGACGAGAATACGGGACGACACCGCAGGGCGTACAAGGCCGTCGTCAACGTCTTCCGCGACACCACCGGCGACAGAGGGTTGGATATGGACGACATCAGGAACCTGCTGGACTCCGGGGAGAACGAACTGACGGAGCTGCATGGCGACGGCATCTACGGCGCGGGGGACTTCAGGTCGAAGGAATGCCTGGAGCTGCTCGACGAGGCCGACATCGTCGTGACCAATCCGCCGTTCAGCCTGTTCAGGGAATACGTGGCGACGCTGATGGATTATGACAAAAAGTTCGTCATCGTCGGCAATCAGAACGCCATCACCTACAAGGAGGCTTTCCCACTGTTGCGGGATGATCGCCTGTGGCTGGGCTACAACAAGGTCAAGGAGTTCGTCGTGCCTTCCGCCGATCACCCGGAACGCGGTAATATCGTCACGGACGGGAAGGGCGGGCTGATCGCCAAATTCGGCAACATCTGCTGGTACACCAACCTGGACATCAAAAAACGCCACGAGGACCTGCTCCTCTACCGGCGTTACAAGGAGGATCCGTCGAAGTACCTGCATTACGACAACTACGACGCCATCGAGGTATCCAAAGTCAAAGACATCCCCGAGGACTATTGGGGCGTCATGGGCGTGCCCATCACGTTCATGGACTCCTACAATCCCGAACAGTTCGAGATCATCGGCTGCTCGGAGAGTGAGGGCCGCGGCTTCTCGAACGGCCTATGGAACCCTGAATCAGGAATTGCCCAGCCGACCATCGGCGGGCGCAAGGTGTACAAGCGCCTGTTCATCCGCCGTCGCGCCTGATACAATGGTCCCAAGCCCTTGGCGGAGTCCATAACCCTCCCGCCGGGGGTCGACGGCCCTGACCGCATGCGCGGCCCGGCAAGTCGAAAAACCCCGGCGGATTTTTTATCACTTCCTTCCGCCGGGGCCCGTTTTTATCCGACGGGGCATTCCGTCTTTCTCATATCCTCGATGATGCCCTTCACCGTCTGATACCGGTCCGCGGGGTTGGTGGCCGAGCATTTCTGGATGATGGAGCCCAGCCGCGATCCATCGGTGACAAGGTTCTCCTTGCCAGTGAGGATGTAGTTGAGAATGAAACCAATCGAATATATGTCGTTGACCGGCTTGAAATCCCTGAACGACCCCAGGGCCGGATCCCTAATGGTGCCTTTCATCGACGAGCCCGTGCTCGTGAGGTCCGATCCCCTCTCCTTGGCGAGCCCGAAGTCGGCGACCTCGACCATGAACGCCTCGTTATATGTATGGACGAGCACATTTCTGTAGCTGAGGTCGCGGTGGCACTATCGTGCTGGCATCCCGACGATGGGCGTGAGTTTGATAGAAAAGGTCCTTTTTCTGGAGATTGACGCACCATCCGACGACGAAGCGCGTACGATTGCCTTGACGATGAATGACCGGACCCGAGTCTGAACGGCGCCGGGATGGTGAAGGCTGTTGTCGCCGACACGACGACGGACGGGAAGCGCACCACCCTCTCGCCGTCGCTCAAGATGATGGCCGCGGAACGCGAGACGACGATCGCCGCAATCATCCATGAGTGGATTCAGGAGCGTCTTGAGAAGGAGGGCGAGTAAGTGGCACATGTTTCAGAATACGATGTCGAAAACCTTTTCATAGACAGGCTTGAAAGCATCGGCTATCAGTTCATCGAAATGGCGAACTACGACGATGTGCTCGCGAACTTTCGCGAGCAGTTGACGAAATTCAACGCTCGGAAGCTGGTTGAGGCCAAGGGCGCGGCGGCATTGTCCGACGCGGAGTTCGGGCGCGTGATGATTCACATGGACGACAAGAGCGTCTATGAGTCAGCGAAGATTCTTCGCGACAAGTACGTTCTGGCGCTGGACAACGGCAAGACAGTGTATCTGGACTTCTTCAGTTCCGATACCGACCGCAACATCTATCAGGTGACGCATCAGGTCACGATGGACAAGGCGCACAAGGACGATGTTGCGTACACGAACCGTTACGACGTGACGATTCTCATCAACGGCCTTCCGGTGGTGCAGGTCGAGCTAAAGCGTCCCGGAGTGGAAATCAATGAGGCAATCAACCAGATTAACCGCTACCGCAAGTTCTCGTTCAAGGGACTGTTCCGGTATTTGCAGCTGTTCGTCGTGTCAAATTCGGTGCAGACGAAGTATTTCTGCAACGAGAACGAGATGGACGGCGGCTCGTACAACCCGATTCTGAAGAGCCTCGTGTTCTTCTGGACGGACGACAAGAACAAGCGCATCAACAAGCTGGACGAGTTCACGGCGGACTTCCTGCGCCGTTCGACCATCACGGAAATGCTGGACAAGTACATGGTCATCAAGACAACGGAACCCGTCCTGATGGTAATGCGCCCGTATCAGATTTACGCTGTGAAGGCGGCAAAGCGACGCGTGCTGGAGTCGAACCAGAACGGGTACGTCTTCGCCTGCACGGGGTCCGGCAAGACGCTGACATCATTCAAACTGGCGCAGCTTCTGCGCGACGAGCCGAGGGTGGACAAGGTCATCTTCCTGATTGACCGCAAGGATTTGGACGACCAGACGGTAGACGAGTACAACTCCTTCGAGAAAGGGTGCGTGGACGGTTCGGATTCGACGGCCGTGCTGGTAAAGCAGCTGGGGCAGGCGGACCGGGGCCTCATCGTGACGACGATTCAGAAGATGGCGAACGCAGTCAAAGGCAAGCGGTACGAAAGGCTGATGGATTCGTACCGCGACAAAAAAGTCGTGTTCATCATCGACGAGTGCCATCGCAGCCAGTTCGGCAAGATGCACGGCGACATCGAGCGCCACTTCCGCAACGCGAACTACATCGGCTTCACGGGAACGCCCATCTTCGAAGCCAACAAGGGCAAGGACGGCAGAACGACCGCCGATGTGTTCTATTCCGGCTCGAAGCTGGATTCCTGCCTGCACCGCTACATGATTAAGGACGCGATTGCGGACGGCAACGTTCTGCGGTTCTCGGTGGAGTACCAGCGGACGATTTTCGCAAAGCAGATGTCCGCGAGCGGCATCGACCCGGAACGTCTCGGAGATCCCGAGTATTGCAGACGCCACAATCTGGATTTGGACGCCCTATATCACGATGACGAGCGCATCCGCGTCGTCGCGTCGGACATCTTCGAGCATCACAAGCAGCATGTCCACCCGCAGGGCAAGGACGTGTACACGGCGCTGTTCGCGGTGGACTCCATCCAGACACTCGGCAAGTATTACGACGCGTTCCGGGAGCTGAACGAAGCGCGCCCGGATGACGAGCGCTACCGGGTGGCGGCGATATTCACCTATCAGGCGAACGAAGACATGGACGAGGGCGGCGACGAGCATTCTCAAGAGCTGCTGGCCCGCTGTATGGCCGACTACAACGGAATGTTCGGCACGGCATTCGACCTGGATTCGTTCGACGCCTACCGCAAGGACATTGCGAAGCGCATGAAACAGAAGGAGCTTCCGCAGGTCGACATCCTTCTGGTCGTGAACATGATGCTGACCGGGTTCGACGCCAAGCCGCTGAACACGCTGTATCTGGACAAGAACCTCATCTGGCACACGCTTGTGCAGGCGTACAGCCGCACGAACCGCGTGGACAAGGTGACGAAGCAGTTCGGGCAGATTGTGTCCTACCGCGACATCAAGAAGGCGCAGGACGACGCGCTGAGACTGTTCTCCGGCGACGGCGACCCGAACGAGTACCTGCTGGAGAGCTACGAGTATTACGTGAACCAGTGGATGAATCAGGAGGTCCAGCTGCGCAAGGCGGCTCCGACCGTCGATGACGCGGGGCGGCTTCAGAGCGAGGAGGACATCCGCAAGTTCGTGGTGGCGTTCCGTGCGATGTCCGGTACGCTGGCGACCTTGAAGACCTTCGGGAAGTTCGACTGGGCGGATTTGTCCGTCGTACTGGACGATGAGGAATATGAGGGCTACAAGAGCTGGTATCTGTACTATCACGACGAGGCCAGGAAGAAGGATCCGAAGGTCCCCGTGCCGGTGGATGTCGATTTCGACGTGGAGTTGGTGCGTACCGACCGCATCAACGTGATGTACATTCTGAGCCTGCTGAAATCCGCCCACGAAGGGGGCAAGTCCGAAGAGGAGCGTGCCCGCGACATCGACTTGGTGATGCGCGAAATCGAGCGCTCGGATAACGACGCCCTCCGTGCGAAGAAGGATATCATGGAGGCGTTCATCCGCACGAGGTTCTACGATTTGCCGGACGGCATCGACGTGCAGCAGGCGTACGAGCAGTTCGAGCGCGAGAGCCTGCAAGCGGAGATCGAGTCCTTTGCGTATGACAACGGCATCGAGGCGCAGGACATCTTGGATGTCTTTTCGGAGTACACCTTCGGCGGAAGCATCTCCGAAGAGGGCATCCGCAAGCGCCTCGCATCGTACCGTATGGGGCTTTTGAAGATTACGAGGATGACGAACGCCATCAAGGAGTTCGTCGTCAGCGCATACAGCCGCTATAAGGCGGAAGGAGAATAGACCTGTATGATTGACTCAGCGAAGTATCAGGCGCAGGCGGGCGAGCTGTCCCAGAAGCTCTGGGCCATCGCCAATGACCTGCGTGGGAACATGGATTCCACCAAGTTCCGCAACTACATCCTCGGGACTATCTTCTACAGGTATCTGTCGGAGCGCACCAAGGACTACATGCAGGAAATCCTGAAGGAGGACGGCCTGACCTACGAGCAGGCGTTCGCGGACGATGATTACCGCCCGGTGGTCGAGCAGTGGTCCATCGAGCATCTGGGGTACATCATCCGACCCGAGAACCTGTTCGGCGAGCTGGTGCGCAAGATTGTCCGTCCCGACGGTGACGCCGACCGCTTCAATGTCGAGGACTACGAGCGGGCCGTGAACGAGCTGATCGGCTCCACCATGGGGCAGGCGTCCGAAGCGGCGTTTTCCGGATTGTTCAACGACATGAAGCTGCAGGACCCTGATTTAGGTGACACCGTGGCCGCGAGGACATCGCTCATCGCAAAGGTCATCGTGAAAATCAGCGAGATTGATTTCAAGCTGGCGGACTCGCAGTTCGACGTGCTGGGCACGGCGTACATGATTCTTATTGGGCTGTTCGCGTCCGATGCCGGCAAGAAGAGCGGCGAGTTCTTCACGCCGACCGGGCCTTCGAAGCTGGTGGCGACGTTGGCGACCGTGGGCCTGGATGAGGCGAGGACCGTGGGCGACTGTACCTGCGGTTCGGCATCCATGCTGCTGGAAGTGCAGAAGCATCTGACCACGGGACGCGTGGGGCACTTCTACGGGCAGGAGAACAACGCCACGACGTACAACCTCGCCCGCATGAACATGCTGATGCACGGCGTGGACTATCAGCATTTCGACATTTACAAGGGCGACACGCTGCGGGAGGACAAGTATGGCGACGTGAAGATGACCGTACAGGTGTGCAATCCTCCCTATTCCCTGAAGTACGACGGGAATCCGGCGTTGTTGGACGACCCGCGCTATTCCGGTGCAGGCAAGCTGCCGCCCAAGTCCCATGCGGACTATGCCTTTATCGAGCACATGGTCTATCACATGGATGACGACGACGGCCGCGTGGCGGTGCTCCTGCCCCACGGCGTGCTGTTCCGTGGCGGTGCCGAGGAGGTCATCCGCAAGTACATCGTGAAGGATCTGAACCGTCTGGATGCGGTCATCGGCCTTGCGCCGAACCTGTTCCACGGGACGAGCATCCCCGTATGCCTGCTTGTGCTGAAGTCCAAGCGCAACGGCGACAGCGGCAACGTGCTGTTCATCGACGCCAGCAAGGAGTTCAAGCCCGGCAAGAACCAGAACACGCTGGAGGATGCGCACATCCAAAAGATCGTGGAGGCTTACAGGAACCGCGCGGACGTGGACAAGTTCGCCCATGTGGCGGACATGGCGGAAATCGAGGCGAACGGCTGGAACCTGAACATCCCGCGCTACGTCGATACGTTCGAGGAAGAGGAGCCTGTGGACCTTGCTGCCGTGCGCGACGACCTCAAGCGCATCGAGAGCGAGAAGAAGGCCGCTATCGACAAGGTCGAGTCGATGCTGCATCAGCTGAGACTATGAGAGGAGGGGCGTAATTGACCTGTTCAGATTTGATAAGCATAATTTGCGCCTCGATTTCCCTCGTCGTGACCATCGTGATTGCGGGCCTGCAGCTGTGGCAAAGCGGGCGCATGGGGAAATTCGAGCGACGTCAGGATGAGCGCGACGAGCGACGCCACGCTGAGGAAGTGAAGTCTCAGGCGGTTTCCTTCATATCGAAGCATTACGCAGACCGCGGCCTGATTCCTCTGTGCGCGATGGCGGCGATGCATAACGACCTGTATTACTATTCGCGCGAGATGTACCGCGAGTTTTGCTGCATGACGTTCGAAGCACAGAACCGTGTCCTTGAATACAGCGGACTGGATTTGCGCGTCACGGAGGAAAAGGGGCTCTTTGAGCGATGCATTAAAGCGGTGGAGGAAGTCTTGCGCACGCATTTCCATGACGATGAGTCTCCGTTCTATGACGGGGGCAAGTACGTGCTACGCAGCCTCGAACGCTATGGCGACGAGAAGATTCCGGTTGAACGAATCAATTATCGTTCGCCATATGCGGCCGGTCCGTTAGTTGTTAATTCTGATGGCACCTCATCTTATGAAAGCTGTATCGCAGATGTTTTAAGCAAATCGTTCCGGGGCGATGGTTCCGAACACCCTATTTCCGACCTTGAGCGCAAATATGGATTCAAGGTGACGCCGGAAAACGAAGCATGTCAGTTTGCAACGGTCCTTGCGCAGTTCATCGCAATATACGGCAGCGAGGATGTGGACTCGGATAAAGAATACGGTGCGCCGGGAGGATATGCGGGAGAAACCATAGATACGATGGAAGATTTGTTTTTACTGGCAGTATTCGAAATGTATATCCATTTGGTTCTGAAGGAGGTGTAAACATGGGAGAATCGAAGCTGAGATTCAAGGCTGATGACGGGTCCGACTTCCCGGATTGGGAAGATAAGACACTTGGAGAGTTGTTCCATATTTCCGCAGGTGGGGATATTGACAAGAACAATTGCGCGGCAAAGCAGTCCAAAGATTATCCTTATCCAGTTTATGCCAATGCATTGGTTAATAACGGAACATATGGATATGCCAATTATTACAAAATTGACGGCGACACATTCACTGTGACGGGACGTGGTGATGTGGGACACGCCGTGGCGCGACATTGTATGTACGTGCCCATTGTCCGTTTGCTTGTTTGCCAGCCAAACATGGATGATGACGTTGATTTCTTTGCTGAGCAGATAAACTATACGAGAGTTTTTATTGAATCAACTGGCGTTCCGCAGTTGACGGCACCTCAGCTTTCAAAAATTAAAGTCAAGCGTCCTACCCTCCCCGAGCAGCGTAAGATTGCCGATCTACTTTCTGCCGTCGATGCGGTCATCGCAGCGCAGCAGGCGGAGGTCGATGCGTGGGAGCAGCGCAAGAAGGGTGTGATGCAGAAGCTGTTCAGTCAGGAGGTCAGGTTCAAGGCCGACGACGGGAGCGACTTCCCAAAGTGGGAGGAGAAGACACTGGGGGAATACTGCAAGCAGTTAAAAGCATCTATTGACCCAAGAAAGTCGCCAAATACAATATTTGCAGAATATAGTATGCCTGCATTTGATGAATCGAGAAAAGCCAGATTTGTTTCTGGCCGTGAAATGAACAGTGCAAGGAAAATTCTTTCCGAGCCATGTGTTCTTGTTAATAAATTGAATGTCAGAAAAAGACGCATTTTGGCTTGTAAAGAATCCTGAGCAGAATGCAGTATGTTCTTCTGAATTTGTTCCGTTGTCGTCCAATGCAATAAATCTTACGTTTCTATCGTATTTTGCACTTACAGATAGATTCACAAGTTATTTAATGGATTGCTCTTCTGGATCGTCAAATAGTCAGAAGCGTGTTGTTCCAGACGTGATATTGAATTACGTCATGCAGATTCCCTCCCTCCCCGAGCAGCGCAAAATCGCCGACTGCCTCGCTTCGATGGATGAGGTCATCCAGAAGTCGAAGGACGAGCTTGCGAAGTGGCGGGAACTGAAGAAGGGCCTGCTCCAGCAGATGTTCGTGTAGAGAAGATGTTGGATTTTGGCACGTAAGAAGAAAATCCGCGATGCGAGGCCACCTGCTTGCCGAGCACGTCCCGACGAAGGGACTCTAAGGCGCTTGAGGAGCGCGCAGGAGTAATGAGAGAGCCCGTCGCCCTTTTGGGCGGCCGGTCTTTGACCAACCAGAAGCACGGAACCCCCTCACGTTTTCCGCGAGGGGGTTCCGTAGTTACGCAATTCGAAAAGATGACTGCTTGGAGGAGAAGCATTCCGCAGCAGAAGAAGTTGGGGCTTCCGGTTCCTCCGCATATGCCTGTTACCCACGATGCGAGCAAGGCATTGTGGCGTGGTCTGGAACCCATCCTATATGTGGGGGATGATGGTGATTTCCGTCCTGGAATCATCAGATGGCTGGAGGAAATTCGCACCGAGGTGCTTGACCCAGAGGAGCATGTGCTGAATATGGCGGCGATCCATGCTCAAGGCATGACTTATGGCACGCAAAGCAGTGTGTTCGAAACCGGCATCGATGACAAGCTGTCTCTCAACATGGTGATGTTCCGTCATGATTATGCGGGTATCGCCGCTGTGGTGGATGTGGTTAAGAGCACGGATAAAGCAGTGACGGCTTTGACGATGTTCGTTCGGAATCTGCGATCGGCGGCGGGTGACCATAGTGGGAAAACCCAGGAGATGGCCGACCGGATTCGTGAGAGCGCGTATGCGGATCTTGACTTGCTTTTCCGTGACAGATTGGCGAACTTTGACGAGTCTCAAGACCCCGTGACGTACTCCAATGCATGGTTGGATGAGGTCCATCGGTTGCTGTTGGCGATGGGACGGGATTACTTGAGTCAGTCGCCGGTGCCGGTTTTCGAAGAACATGAATCCGGAAGGTTTCTAAAAAGAACCTGCAATCAAGGCTGATGTGTAAAGGAGTCGGGGGAATGAATAGAAACTTCTCGTTACTCGATGATGGCTGGATTCCGGTTTAACGCATTTCGGTCCGCAACCCGAGTTTTTCAGCAATCGTTTCCAAGTCCGCAGGAAGGGAAATCTGCCCATCCTCGTCCGCAACGGTACGAAAAAACGCCCAACTCCAAAAACATGTTCATCAGGGGGACGTGATGAACATGGCAAATCATCGCGAAGACCGCCGAAACGGCTGATTGTTTTCGATGGTTGTGGAATTTGCCCCCCCCACGGATTTCCCATTGGGCATCGACCGGGACTGATGACCGAGAAGACGCCCCGGGTACCGGAATACATAAAAGCGTTCCGTGCGGTCAAGCCGCATTCCTTGTCCGCTTATGCTCGGTGGATTGCCATCGTTTACGTGGGCACCGCTTCATCCCCGCCCCAATCCGGCCCCGTCCACGGGAGACGGCCGGATGCATCCTTCCCTTCTCCCGCGACGCATAGCCTCCGTCATGACCGATTCGAAGAAAACACCCTGCGTACCCATCGAAAACCGCCCGCTGCTGGGTGTGGATGAAGTGGAGGCCCTTACGGGCGTTCCCGCCAAAATCATCCGGGCCAACGTGCGCAACGGCCTTCTCAAGGCGTGCATGGCGGGCAGCACGACGATGCGCATCCGACGGCGGGATTTGGACGAATGGCTTGACATGTTGCCAGCGTGGCGCGCCTAAAGGAAAACCCCACTCGCGCCCGATTGTGGACGAAGTGGGGTTTTCCTATGACCTGATAGGTGCAGCATAGGTGCAGTAGGCTATTCTGGATACCGCGAAAGACCTACTGCCGACTATGTTTTCGACTAACCGCCTATCAGATGTGGAAGTACAGCTCGTACTCCAGCGGGGTCGGGGCCAGGCGAGCCTGGTCGATTTCGCCGCGCTTGAGGTCAAGCCAGGTCTCGATCAGATCGTCGGTGAACACGTCGCCGGCGGTCAGGAAGTCGTGGTCCTCGTCGAGG
>SKEJ01001268.1_pt1 | contig 14051 bp, 9 predicted proteins | sample 4826721 | NCBI WGS metagenome assembly SKEJ01 (sample SAMN11008812, study PRJNA524170) | human gut metagenome | biome: Human fecal sample; material: Feces; isolation source: fecal sample from pouch patient p31 | host: Homo sapiens | place: Israel: Tel-Aviv | collected 2015-06-02 | reverse complement strand
ATTGTAGCCGGATGCCTTATACGCAGAAAAAACATCTTTTGTCTTAGCATAATTGATTAGATGCTTCCGCAGCACCGACACTTCCGACATCCGTGCCTCATCTGCCTTTACAGATTCCAGCAACGCATCGCATTTTTCAGAAATTCCATCTGCCTTATCTTTCAGCTCTGCATAGCTCTTGATTCCATGCTCTTCCATGAACATCATAGCTTTTGCCATCTGCTTCAAGTTAAAGACTTTTGCCCAGCGCGCATATCCCGCGCCTTTGCCCGCCTGCATTTTGGCACGGACATCAATGAGGAACGACAACTCTGCCTTCTGATGCACCTGTGCTGACCGTGCACTTGTGCGAGTTTTCTCTGCAAATTTGCTTTTGTGAACCGCATTCCCGGCAATCACTTCGCAGAGTTCTTCAACCGAATATCCTCTACCAAGAGAACGGAAACGGGCAAATCTGGCATGGCCTTTTCCCCGCAGTGCAGGCTGTTTTCCATCTTTATACTCGTACCCTGCTTCCTGCAAAATCCCAATCAGTTCCCGGAAGTCTTTCGGTTTTCTTGCCAATGCTACATCAATGGCCTCGCAGATTTCATCCCGCTGCGATTTTCTCTCCGAGTATTCCGTTCTTTTCTGCCGCTCCCCATAGGGCTTCCGGATAATGACCGACAACCGGTGTTCCAGACAGACGATATCACTGAGCCTTGCCAGTGCAAGACCGGATAAGCGAAAATCTCGGAATTTTCTGGTGCAGTCTAATGTAGTCGAATTAAAAATAATGTGGTTATGAATGTGCGCACGATCAACATGGGTAGCCACGATAAATGCGTGTTTTCCTTTGGTGAATCGCATGGCCGTCTCATACCCAACCTTATTCGCCTCCTCCGGCGTGATTTCTCCGGGCTTAAAGGATTGCCGAATCTGATATGCAATCACATCATGCGCCTGGGTTCTTCCCGTGATATGCTCATACTGCCGTTTGGAAAGCAGAAATTCTTCATCACAGGTCTTTGCATCACAGGCATACGCGCTGATGTATTTTCCATCTTCCGTCTTTGCTGCATTCTCAGAATAATCAGTACGGTCAGCCAGACACTGCGCTACCGTCTTTCCTTTATTGATATGCAGCGCAATTAGTCTTGTAGCCGCCATTTTTCATATTCCTCCATCTAAAAAGAGCTGCCCGAAGGCAGCTCTTACCAATCCACTATTCTCATTTTAACATCCGTTCCCGGTCATAAGCTCCCTGCAAATAAACGGCCTGCTTGATGATTTCTTCCATATCGAAATAGACGCACATGATGCTTTCGTACAGCTTCCACACATTAGATTCGCTGCCTCCCACCATTTCCATCAGCTGGTCTTCCATCTTCGATTGCTCAGACTGTTTTTCCTGATAAGCTGTCTCTTCCACAAAATGATTCTCTCCATCTGTTTCCTCGTACCGTAAATCATAATAATCTTTCATAAACTGAATATCCATCGAATCCCTCCTGAAACTCAAATTGTAAAAACATCCTCTACGCGCTCGCACAGCCGTTCCATCAGTTCCATGATGCCGCCCGCACCAACCGCAGCTGCAAACAGTCCCATCTCAATCAGGGTCAGCAGGAACACATCCGTCCAGCTCGCCCGAACCACCGAATAGATGCCGCAGCCAAGAACAAACAGCATAACCGGCGAAAGCACCCACAGGGATAGCTGCATCAGTAGATTCCAGATAAAGCACAGAAATCGCAGCAAAAACGCAACCGGCAGCAACAGGGTTTTCAGCACCAGCTTCAACAAAAAGCATACGATCTTCATGAATTTCACCCCTTCGTTTTTCTTTTCATCTTCATTTTACCGTACCCGCTTGTCAAACACCACGATGTCAACAGGAAAACAAAAAATATGTAACGGCACAGACAGTTTCATCTGTGCCATGTGCTGTAGAAATCCCGCACGTTTGCGCCGTCAGCGAATACCAGAAAGCCTCTTAAGGATCAGCTTCTGCATCTCCCAGAGTTCATCCAGCCGCCTCTGCAAATCCCGGATATCCTCCGCATAGATGCTTCCGGATTCATTGGCGCGTTTTGCGTACTGGTTCAGGTTGTTGCTGCATCGGCGAAGAAGGGTGGATACCTGCGCCACATCCGACAAATCAAGATTCACGCAGTACCCGTCCATCGCCATTTTTCTCATATAGGCACCGGTATTCCGAATACCCAATTCCTTCTGCTTTTCACGAATCCTCGCCAGCTCTTCCGGATTCACCCGGACGTTGATCCAGTGTTCCCGAACACTCATAGTGCCACCTCCTCATCATCTCGATGTGCCATCGGTGGAATGCGACCGGCACGGTCACGCAGCTCTGCCAGGACAGACGGTTTTTCCGTTGTTTTCTCACGGTCAGGATCATCATTTCCACGGTCATCCATATTCAGCAGTGCGTCCAGTTCTGCCAGTCTTGCACTCTTTTCTGCCAGTTCTGCCTCCTGGGGAAACGGCTTTCCAAGCTCGGCCTGCGCAGCTTCCTGCTGGCTCCTAAGATTGTCCAGCTGCTGTTCCGCCTTCTCCAGCCTTGCAGGAATCCCGGCAAGAGCATTGTCCAAACGCTGGATATTGCCCGCAGCACTGGTGCCGATGGGTACCCGGTGGGTCATCTCGCCTTTCAGCAGTACCTGATACTCTTTCTGGAAGCTGTCAAATGCCAGCTCCATCTCGAAACCTCGATAGCTGCCAAGCGGCACCGGCTCCAGACTCTGATTGGCTTTGCAGATTGCGAGGATTGCTTCACCGGCCTCGGCTTTTTCAGTAAAGTGTGTACCCTTCACCTCCATGCCGCAGAACCCCTCTTCCGGCAGCGGATGTGCCGCCACCGTCCGAATATCCGACTGAAAGCCCTTGATGAACCCCTGCGTTTTCTCAATCTCCGCAGGGAAATATTTCATCAGTTTATCCTCCAATCGGTACTGCTGGCTCTGATGGTCTGCCTTCAATACTTTCAGCCTTGCAACATCTACATCCAAGTCCATTTTCTCCTTGATCTGCGGGTCTCCTGCACAAAGTGCCTTGATCTCCGCATAGGAAAGAGCCTGCTCATCCACATCATCACAGGAACGTACCGGAGATTTGCTGGTCATGATCTGGCTGATGAACTTCTGCTTATTCTCCAGTGTCTGATAGAGGTAGGCATCAAAGGTTCCTTCCGTCACATACTGATAAACCTGCACCTCTTTGTTTCGGTTTCCCTGACGGATGATACGACCATTTCGCTGGGTCATGTCCGCAGGCCGCCAGCCCACATCCAGATGATGCACGGCCACCAGCCTGTCCTGCACGTTCGTGCCTGCACCCATCTTCTGTGTCGAACCTAACAACACCCGCACCTGCCCGGTACGGACTTTGGCAAACAAATCTTTCTTTTTTGCCTCGGTATCAGCATCATGGATAAATGCGATTTCTTCTTCCGGTACGCCTGACTGGATGAGTTTGGCGCGGATATCCTCATAGACATTGAAGGTTCCATCGTTTTTCGGTGTGCTGAGGTCGCAGAACAGTAGCTGAGTCAGCTTATCCGACTGTCCTTCCTCATAAATCCGAAGCACATTCCGCACACAAGCGTTGAGCTTGCTGTTGGGATCATCCGGCAGAAGCGGATTCATCAGCCGCTGATCCAGCCCCAGCTTTCTGCCATCCGATGTGATTTTCAGCATGTTATCGACCGACGGGTCTACCACGCCGGAATGCACAGCCGCCGCCCGTTCCGAAAGCTCCGCCACCATCGCCTGCTGATGCACCGATGGCTGCACCACCACGGTTTCAAACTTTGCCTCCGGCACCGGCAGATGCAGCTGATCGGAGGTCTTGATATCCGCCACTTCCTTGAACATGTTCATCAGCTCCGGCAGGTTGAAGAATTTTGCAAATCTTGTTCTTGCCCGGTATCCAGTTCCTTCCGGTGCCAGTTCAATGGCCGTGGTGGTCTCACCAAAGGTTGAAGCCCAGCTGTCGAAATGGGTCAGCCCTTTCTGCTGCAATGTGCCGTACTGGAGATACCGCATCATGGTGTAAAGCTCCGTCATGCTGTTGCTGACCGGGGTGCCGGTCGCAAAAATGATGCCGCGCCCGCCTGTCAACTCGTCCATATACTGGCACTTCATAAACATATCCGAAGATTTCTGCGCTTCCGAAGTGGACAAGCCTGCGACATTGCGCATTTTTGTGTAGAGGAACAGGTTCTTGAACGCATGTGCCTCGTCTACAAACAGCCGGTCTACGCCCAGCTGCTCAAAGGTAATCACATCGTCCTTACGGTCGGTTGCCCGGAGTTTCTCCAATCTCGCCTCCAATCCTTTCCGGGTCTTTTCCATCTGTTTGATGGAGAAACGTTCGCCATTCTGGGATTTCATCTCAGCAATGGCGTTTTCGATTTCATCAATCTGGGCAGTCAGAATCCGTTCCTGACGTTCTGCGGACACCGGGATTTTCTCAAACTGGGAATGCCCGATGATAACTGCATCGTAATCGCCAGTGGCAATTCGTGCGCAGAACTTCTTTCTGCGGGCAGTTTCAAAGTCCTTTTTGCTTGCCACCAGCAATTTTGCACTCGGATACAGGCGCAGAAACTCGTTTGCCCACTGAAGGGTCAAATGATTCGGAACGACAAACATGGATTTCTGGCACAGTCCCAGCCGCTTTGCCTCCATAGCAGAAGCGGCCATCTCGAAGGTCTTGCCGGCACCCACTTCGTGGGCCAGCAGCGTATTGCCGCCGTACAGCACATGAGCAATGGCATTCTGCTGGTGTTCCCGCAGCCGGATTTCCGGATTCATGCCGCCAAAGCGGATATGGGAACCATCGTACTCACGGGGACGGGTACTGTTGAACAGCTCGTTATACTTTTCCACCAGTTCCGCACGGCGATAAGGGTCTTTCCACACCCAGTTCTGGAACGCATCCTTAATGGCCTGCTGTTTCTGCTGGGCGAGGGTGGTCTCCTTTTTATTCAGAACCCGCTTCTGCTTGCCGTCTGCATCCTCCACGGTATCGTAGATACGGATATCCCGCAGATTCAGCGTATCCTCCAGAATCCGGTAGGCGTTGGCTCGGCTGGTGCCGTAGGTCATATAGGCATGGACATCATTCCGGCTCGGTGTACTCTTACCGGTGATCTGCCACTCTGCCGTCATAGGAGAGAATTTCACTTCAATATTTCGGCGCAGATAGAACGGCGGTTCAAAGGTTTCTTCCATAAACTGCTGGATATAATCCCGATTGACCCATGTGGCACCAAGGCGCACATCAATCTCCGAAGCATCCAGGTCTTTTGGCTGTGCTTTCTTCAAATATTCCGTGTTTACCGCAAAGGCAGGGTCAGAGGCCGCAGCCAATTCTGCCACGCGGAGCTTTTCCCGGACATTTCCGGACAGATATTCGTCAGCTGTCACCCAGCCGGTTTCCTCGCCGCCCTGCGTCATCGGGTCTTTGAAAATGACACCATGCAGTTCCTGCTGGATTTTTTCATATTCTCCCGGTGTACCTAAAAGCTCCGACATATAGGGCAAATCCACTCTGCCGCGCTCTCCGATGGAGATTGCCAGAGCTTCAGCCGGAGTATCTACGCTGGTAACAGCCCGTTCCGGTCGAATCGTCCGTTTGGTGAACATATCCGCCTTGGATTCCAGCCTGCCGTTTTCATCTACATTTTCCAGAGAGCAGAGCAGATAATAAGACGAATCTTCCGAAAAAGCCTGTGCATTTGCACGGGAGTTGATAAGTCCATACTGATCGGCGAAGCGATCATAGGCCACATTCAGTTCCCTCTGTTTCTGGGCAATCGCGTCCTCTGGGTAATCGTTCAGCTGGTAGTCGATCAGTTCCTGCACAATGGCACGAAGCTCCACCATACCCTTGATCCTGCCGGTGGCTGTCGCAGAAAGGTCAGCTTTCCGCATGATGCTGTTCTCACGGAAGTAAACATCCCCATCTACCACCGCATAGGAGAAGTTCTTTACATTGGGGTCTGCCGGAATGGTTTCGCCCTGCAAGGACAGCTCTTCCTCCGGTGCCAGCTCCTGCGCTTCATAGTGACCGCCGATGTGCTGCACAGCCTCATGCAGCTGGTCTCCCAGATCCGCATCCGCAATTGGGATGACCGTACATTCTTCCTTGCCGTACTGGGTGCTTTCCGTTGTAATCTCACCCAGCACCATTTCCGGGTGGTCAACAAAGTAGCTATTGAGGGTTATCCCCTCCGATGTCAGCCCCAGATGCACCCAATCCGGTTCGATATCAATGGGATGGTCTCTCTTTTGCAGGAAAATGATATCCGACACTACATCTGTACCGGCATTGGCACGGAATGCGTTGTTAGGAAGTCGAATGGCTCCCAGCAGTTCTGCCCGTTGCGCCAGATACTTTCGCGCGTCCGGATTCTTGGAATCCATCGTGTAGCGGCTGGTAACAAAGGCCACGATGCCACCGGGACGAACCTGATCCAATGCCTTGGCAAAGAAATAGTTGTGGATAGAAAATCCGAGTTTATCATAGGGCTTATCGCTGACACGGTAGTTGCCAAAGGGCACATTGCCCACGGCCAGATCATAGAAGTCGCGCCGGTCGGTGGTTTCAAAGCCTGCCACCTTGATTTCTGCCTGCGGATACAATTTCTGCGCAATGCGCCCGGTGATGGAATCCAGTTCCACACCATACAGTCTGCTTCCCAGCATGGAATCCGGCAGCATACCGAAGAAGTTGCCGACACCCATCGACGGTTCCAGAATATTGCCTTTCTCAAATCCCATACCGTCCAATGCTTCATAGATTGCACGGATCACGGTAGGGCTGGTGTAATGCGCATTCAGAGTCGAAGCCCTGGCTGCGGCATATTCTTCTTCCGTAAGAGCTGCTTTCAGCTCCTTATATTCGCCTGTCCAGGCAGTTTTCTCTGCGTCAAAGGCATCTGCCAGCCCACCCCAGCCGACATAATTGGCCAGCGTTTCCTGTTCCTCCGGTGTCGCATCCCTATGCTGATTTTCTAAGGCTTTCAGCGTATAGATGGCATCCATGTTGGCACGGAATTTCTGCTTAGGACTGCCTTCGCCGAGGTGAAAGCTGTTGATGCGGTAGTTCTCCGCATGTTTTGCTTCATGCCCTGCCCGGAACGCTTCTTCTTTTCCAGAATTCAGATCAACCACCAGATTGTGCAGGTGAACATTTTCCTCATGTCCCAAAAGTCTTGCCAGATTTTCCTTGCTTTCCGAGCGGAAGATCGGATACACGGAATCCGGGTCCCGAAGCTCCACATCGAAAAGCCCGACTTTTTCAATCGTAAATGCCTTTCCGTCCAGATACAGCGTATCGCCAACACGATAATCCGGCTGCACCGGAGCTGCGGGTTCTGGCTGCACAGTTGCTGGCTCTTTTTCAGCTTCCATGTTTCTGCCGCGAATCCCCTGCAACGCTTCTGAGGCACTCACATAATCGGCAAATGTCTGCACTTTTCCGTCCGAATATCCGTAATACTCTTCTTTGACATAATCCCAGATGGCAAACGCATCCTTAGAATCCGGGAAATTATCGCCGGTCATCGTGACTACAAATCGTTCATCCGGTGCATAGCCAGACTCTCTGGCAAGCTCTCTGGCGCGTTCCTGCATTTCCAGCACCAGAGGATCTGTCTCTGCTTGAGCCGGTTCCTGTGCTTCTTCGGATTCCACATCCGGGAATGGAATGTCCTGCTGCAAATTCTGTTTGCTCTGCTCAACATAGAGCCAGTCTTTGGCTTCCCGTTCCTGGACTTTTTCAATCAGCTGCTGGCGGTAGGTCTCTGCCTCCCATTCGCTGGTAAATTCTTCACTGACACCATCCGGCTCTACATGAATGCCGTCCTGAATATCATCCCAGACCGCATAGCCATCGTCTGTTTCCATCACGGTAAACCGCTGAGGTGCTGCCAGTTCGCTCCGGGCATAGATATTCGCAGCCGTATTCAGCATATTGTCCACACGCTCATTTCCGGTATCGTAGTGTTCCGGCTGCGTTGGCGGAAATACATGAGCGGCAGTCGGCATAGGAAGCGGCGCGCCATATTCCTGCTCCAGCTTCCGATACTCTTCCATTTCCAGCGCAGTCAGGTACTGACCATTTTCCACAAGCCGGTCTAACCGCTTATCCACCGCCGACCATGTGAGGCGCACTTCCCGGTCATGGTCATAATTGCGAAGCAGAATACCTTTTGCGTCATAATCCGCAAAACCGCGACTGCCATCCATAAAGGTATAGCTGTGACCGCCGAGACCGTATTCCGCTTTCAGGAATGCAGCTCGTTCTTTTGCGTCCCCTTGCTGCTGATACAGCGCATAAATACGGATTTTTCCGCCTTCAAAATTAGAGCCTGTCCGCAGCATCCGGTCGATTTCATCCTCAGAAATGACAAAAGCGGAGGGCTTTTCGCTCTCCGCTTCTCTGGCTGCATTCTCTGCCGCCGTATCAATTTTCTGAATCTGCTCTGCTTCGGACTGAAACAGGCTCATAAAGTTTAACTGTTGATAAGTTCCGTCAGAATAACTTCCTCTGCCTGCGCTTTCAGCATGTTCATGTGCTGCACCCAGGCCATCTGGTTCGATTTCTTGTCCGGTGCCGGATTCGCTTTCAGAAGCTCCGCCATCATCTGCTCCATCCGTGCGGTCGCGGTCTCCTGAATCTCCCACAGGTGCGGGTACATCTTCTCGGTCAGGATCAGGTGATTGTACAGCAGCGTGTTGTTCTCCTGCAGGAACGCTCTGCGCATCCTCCCGTACTTGCCCAGCGGCTTCTGTTCCTGCACCGACAACTGGATGTCCGGAATCAGGTAATCGCCGTTCTTCGTGTAATTCAGCTCCATCATAGTTTTGGCTCCTTTCTGCCTGCTTTTCTCTTTCATAGGTTCGGATCGTGCGTTCAATTTCCCGGAAGATCTGGCTGGACATTTCGCTGACCGCAGTTCCCAGCACATTGGCGGCAGCCTGCGTATTAAAATCAAAGATGTCCAGAAAATCCTCGTGCTCAAAATAGTCATCTGCATTGCCCACCGTCCGGGTAAAGACGGAATATGCGATGCTGACAGCGGCAGCTCTCTTAAAGGAAGCTCCGATGTTGAGTTCATCATATCCTTCCAGATAGGAATCTGCAACGATGTCACTGATCTGCCTGCGGTTTTCCTCCCAGTAATCCCTTGCAAGACGTTCTGCCGCTTCCATGATATGATTTTCCAGAGACCCAGCACCGGCAGGAACATCAAATGCTGCATCCAGTGCTCGAATGATTGGCTGCTCATGCTCCGCGTTCATTTTCCAGAGCTGTACCGGGCGGGAATTCTTCCGTTCTCCGGTATCTGCCACATCAAATACATACCGCAGTTTCGGCTGCTCCCCGCGCATATCCAAAAGAGCAATGCCCTTGGAGCCGCGCTTTACATAGCGGTTCATCCGGTCATTCCAGAGATCGTACTCTGCACAGGCCGTTGCTTCCGGCCTCTGCTTATAGATCATCAGCTGCTCCGCAAAAGGATACTTATAAAGCCGCGCGGATGTGGTCAGAAACGCTGTCCACTGTTCTTTGCTGCCAGTGATCTGTGCCGCAGCTTCCCGTGCCATCTGCATATAATAAGCCGTTTTCGTCATCATCTGTCTTTTTTCCTCCTCTCCCTTATTCGTCCGGATATAAATCCAGTGCCTCATATTCTGCATCCGTCATCTCTGCCAGTTTTGCAAGCAGCGAGGCCGTCCACCTGCGCAGGTTCCTGTCTCTGCCCGTCAGACTTTTCTGCATCTTCTGAAGCTCTGCAATCAGCCCTGTCCGTGTGCCAGGGCTGTAAAGCATCATGAGCATCCATTCGTCATCCGTAAAACGCATTTATAACTCCTTTTCTTCGCAGCACCTGCGAGGCGAAGCAGGCGGCACCGCCTCCTGCTTTTCCTTCAGCTGATCCAGAACCGATGCTTTCTCCGCCGGTTCTTCCTTCTTTCCGTTATTGATTACGCCGTCAATCATTCCGTAATCGTCTTCCATTGCCATTTCTGCGGCTTTCAGGTAATTCTCCGGTTTCAAAAATCCGGGCAGCTCCTGGAAGCCGATGGAATCCACATAGTGACAGCTTACAACACCATTCTGCCGTAAAGCCACGATGTCAGACACAGAAAGACTATGCCCAGTAAAATCATCAGGGCGGGAAACATTGAATTTCGCATACAGTTCCTCCAACATCGTATTCTGATCCTTGTAGGGAAGAAGCGGAGCCGTATACACCACTTCATAATGGTCAATATCCGGCTCCAGCCCCATCCGTTCCAGTTCGCGCATAGACGAAAAGCGTTCATATACCGTATCCTCGATGCGGCGAAGCTGCAAAATTGCATACTGGTCGGTAGCACTGTCGAGAAATGCCATCATTCTTTCGTCCGGTGCCTGATTTCCATGCACTTCATCCCATTTTTCAATTCTTGCCATCGTTCATTTCTCCCTTCTCCATAAACGGCAGGCCGTTTTCCTTTGCTTCCTGTCGCTGCTGTTCCCGCCGCTTTTCACTGTACGGCGGTCGGATACCAACACAGCGTTTCGGAATCGTATAAGTGACCGACCCATGCTCCCGGTGCTCCAAAATAAACTGCTCCGGATACTGTTTTCGCAGTTCCCGGAGCTTCTTAATCAGGCGGCTGTCATGGGTGTAAATACTGGCGGTATCCAGTTCATTGTCAAAATTGATGACGGTTTCCTGCTCCGCCTTCGTGAGCTTGTATTTCATCGCTCCGCCTCCTTCGCCTTAGCAGCTTTCACCGGCGTATCCGTTCTGGAAGATAAATCCGAGAGTTTACCCAGCACAGATTCCCGTCTGCTGATTTCTGCATCCTCTGCACGATCACAAAGTTCATCATAGTCAATCCGCGTCATGGTGCGGCCACCGAACCCATAATCCGAAAGAATCTGGTCTCTGGCTGCATTCATGCTGATTTCCGGGTTGTCGATCTGTCCACCGTCAATTTCCGTAAAGTCCTTATGATATAAGGTATAGTCGTAACCGTCCTCACAGGTCTGAATGGCAAGAAAGCCCTTGCTTCCCAAATCCCATGCGCTGCGTTCTTCCGTAATCAGTGGCTCCGGGCGGCATGTACCGCCACCGCGTTCCAGCATTTCTGCCAGCTGACAGATGTGCAGAACATCATACCCCAGGCGCAGATGATACTCGTCCATATATTCACAGCGGGCTGAAAACTTCCGATTCGGATACTCGATCTCCACCGCGCTGCCATCCGGGATTTTGAACCGATCCTCGTAGCTGCTGGTGATAAACCGGATATTTTTAGCATTCTCCAGCTCAGGATCAGCCTTTTTCATCTGCCAAAGAACCTTTCTGCCGCCGCGTACCTGCTCCAGCATCTCCGGAGCTACCGGCGCAACAGTAAGACCGGAAAGATTGGGAATCTTCTGGAGTGCGGCCACCCTCGCGCTTTCTTCCAGCGTAGAAAACGGCTGTTTATCCAACACATCCCAGCCAATGTGTCCCTCGGCAATCTGCACCTTGCTGTCCATATCAAAGCAATGGAATTCTACGCCGTCCTGCTTTTCTTGCAAGGAAAGCAGAGCGACATTATCCACCAGATAAGCTGCATTCATCATTTTCATGCTCATTTTTTGCCTCCAAACTCCAGCTTAAATGCTGCTGCACCGTCCTCGCCGGTCTCTACACGAACGGTTGTGTCATAGTAACGATTGGACTTCCTGGAATAGCAATGGGTAAGCCGTGCTTTTCCCTGATTTACCAGTTGCTTTGCCAGTTCCTCTGTCATCTGCTTTCCCAGTGTCTGAAAGAACCTGTTTTCCTTCCAGAGCGCAAATTTACAGCTCTTGTCCCTGCAAAACCATCCCTTTGCCGTTTCACAGACATCACTGCCGCAGGCGGGGCAGGAGCCAATAACTTTGCGTTCCGGCTGCATCAGCACATCGGCTCCTTTTACAGCCTCGTAGGTTTTGACAAGTCCGCTGACCATGTTGCTGATTTCGCCCATAAAGGCATCACTGTCATACTCGCCGTGTTCTATTTTCAGCAGTTTTTCCTCCCAGTCTGCCGTCATGGATGGAGACTGAATCTGTTCCGGCACCACCGTCACCAGCGCATTTCCCTTGTCCGTAGAGCAAAGGTATTTCGTTTTCTTATCACCCCTGCGCTCGATAAAGCCTTTCTGCACCAGTTTTTCGATGATGGCAGCGCGTGTGGCCGGTGTGCCGATGCCTTTTCGCTCTACACCAGCCGGGAATTCATCCGAGCTGGCACTCTCCATCGCTGAAAGCAGAAGATCTTCGGTAAACCTCTTGGGTGGGCTGGTCTTGCCCTCTTTCAGATCGACACCGGCAAGTTCCAGTGTCATGCCTTCCGAAAGCTCCGGAAGATCACCCGCCTCCGCATTCTTCTCAGCATCTTCAACCGGCTTTCCTGCATATCGCCTCCAGCCCATATCCGTGACTGTTTTGCCTTTCGTGCTGAACTTCTGACCAGCGCACTCGGCTTCTACTATGGTCTCTGCATAGCGGCAGGGAGTGCCTACCGCGCAAATCAACCGCACCGCCAGCATGGTAAGAATCGCCTGTTCTCCACTGGGAAGAGAGGAAATGTCATAACCCGCCGCTGTTTTTGTAGGGATAATGGCATGGTGATCGGTGACTTTCTTAGAATTGATGACCTGCGCTGCATTCACCGATGCCGGCACATCCGGCTGAATTTGAAAGCTCTGCTGGATCGCAGAAACAAGTTCCGGCACCAGCGGTGCCATATCTTCCGTCAGATACCGGCTGTCGGTACGGGGATAAGTCACGAGTTTCTTCTCGTACAGAGCCTGCGTGTAATCCAGTGTCTGCTGGGCAGTGAATCCCAGCTGCCGGTTTGCTTCTCTCTGAAGCGATGTCAGATCAAACAGGGCCGGGGGCTTCTCTGATTTTTCTTTCTGCTCCACCTTGGTAATGATGGCACTACCTGCCTGACAGCACTCTGCCACCAGTTTTTTTGCTTCTGCTTTTGCTTTCATCCGCTCACCGCCTGCTTGAAAATCCCGGAATCTCAATTCTGCCGAGTAGAACGGCTCCGGCTTGAACGCCCGGATTGCTGCATCCCGCATGACCACCATCGCAAGCGTTGGTGTCATCACGCGCCCCACATTCAGGGTCTGCCCATACAGGCATGAAAAAAGCCGGGTGGCGTTGATTCCGACAATCCAGTCGGCACGCTCCCGGCATAAAGCCGCCTCATATAAGGCATCATATTCTGTTCCCGGTCGGAGCTTCTGAAAGCCTTCCCGGATCGCACTGTCCTCCATCGAGGAAATCCACAGTCGTTCCACCGACTTTTTGCAGCCGCACTGATGGTAAACCAGTCGGAAAATCAGTTCTCCCTCACGCCCTGCATCGGTTGCACAGATCAGGCTCTCCACATCTTTCCGCTGCATGAGCTTTTTCAGGATTCCAAACTGCTTTTTCGTGCTGGCAGATACCTGATACTGCCAATGATCCGGCAAAATCGGAAGATCATCATACCTCCACTTGGCATACTTATCATCATAGGCTTCCGGCTGGGAAAGTTCCACCAGATGCCCCACACACCAGCTGACAAGGTAGCCATTGCCCTCCATATAACCGTCCCCGCGCTGATTTGCCCCGATCACCTTCGAGAGACTCATGGCTACCGAGGGCTTTTCCGCTAATACAAGCTTCATTCGATACTGCTCCTTTCGCAAAAAATTAGCAGCCAGGCACCGAAGCACATGACTGCTATGTAAAAGGGACGGCTTTTCAGCCGCCCCACCGGTCAACACTGCCTTAATCAGACAGGTTCATCATCCGATTCCGCTTCGTAATCCTCGTTTACATCCACTTCTTCGTCCTCGTCACCGTCATCCTCCGGCAGCTGGAGCGCTTCTTCATCCTCATCGTGATAATCCGCATCAGGGTCCGGTTGATTTTTCTTAGATGCAGGCTTTACGCCCTTCATCTTGATATAGAGATAACCGCCGACACCGGCTGCACCAATCACAAACAGAAGC
>SKEJ01001264.1_pt1 | contig 14080 bp, 8 predicted proteins | sample 4826721 | NCBI WGS metagenome assembly SKEJ01 (sample SAMN11008812, study PRJNA524170) | human gut metagenome | biome: Human fecal sample; material: Feces; isolation source: fecal sample from pouch patient p31 | host: Homo sapiens | place: Israel: Tel-Aviv | collected 2015-06-02 | reverse complement strand
GCTCGACCAGCTGCCGCTCGACCACCGCATCACCGACCTCGTCGAATTCGGCAAGATCGGCGAAAAGGGCGTGGACCTGCTGATGATGGACTCCACCAACGCCGAGGTGCCCGGCTTCGTCAAGCCCGAGACCTCCATCGGCCCGGCCCTTGACCAAGCGTTCGCCCAGGCCACCCGCAAAATCATCGTCGCCAGCTTCTCCTCCCACGTGCACCGTGTGCAGCAGGTGGTGGACGCCGCCCACAAGTACGGCCGCAAGGTCGTGTTCGTCGGCCGTTCGATGGTGCGCAACATGTCCATCGCCGCCGACCTCGGCTACCTGCACATCCCCGAAGGCACCGTCGTGGACCTGAAGCAGGCCAACGACATTCAGGACGACAAGCTCGTCTTCATGTGCACCGGTTCCCAGGGCGAACCGATGGCCGCACTCGGCCGCATCGCCGACGGCAACCACCGCGACATCCACATCAACGAGTTCGACACCGTGATTCTCGCCAGCTCCCTGATTCCAGGCAATGAGCACGGCGTCTACAAGGTGATCAACAAGCTCGTGCAGCTCGGCGCCAAGGTCGTCAACCGCGACAACGCCGCCGTGCATGTGTCCGGCCACTGCAACGAGGGCGAGCTGCTGTACATGTACAACATCGTCAAGCCCAAGTGCGCCATGCCGATCCACGGCGAGAACCGTCACCTGGTGGCCAACGGCCTGATCGCCGTCAAGACCGGCGTGGACCCGCAGAACGTGGTCTTGGCCGAAGACGGCGACGTGGTCGACCTGTATCACGGCAAGGCCGCGGTCGTCGGCTCCGTGCCGTGCGGTTACGTGTACGTCGATGGCGATTCCGTCGGCGAGCTGACCGATGACGAGCTGGAAAAGCGCCGCATTCTCGGCACCGAGGGCTTCGTCTCCGCGTTCGTGGTGGTCGACACCGACAATCACGAGGTCGTCACCGGCCCGAAGATCTACCTGAATGCCGTGGCCGAGGACGAAAGCGAGTTCGACAAGGTTCGTCACCAGATCGTCGAACAGCTCAACGACCAGATGATGCAGGGCACGCGCGACACCTACAAGCTGCAGCAGACCATGCGCCGCACGCTCGGCAGCTGGGTTGCGCGCCAGCTGCACCGCAAGCCGATGATCGTGCCCGTCGTGGCCGACATCGCCCAGGACGTCGAAACCGTAGAAACCAAGTAGTCCGGATTATCCAGGGACGACCGTAAGGAGTAATTGAAGTCATGCCCGGTTCTAATCTCACTCGTATTGAAGCCGAAGAACGTAAGGCCGTTATCGAAGCGCCGATTCACTATCACGTCGACCTTGACCTGACGGTCGGCGCGAAGAACTTCGGTTCCAAGTCGTTCATCTGCTTCAACGCGAAGCCTGGTTCGTCGACCTTCCTCGACCTGATCGCCGACGAAGTGACCTCCATCGACCTCAACGGCAAGTCCCTGGACCCGGCCGTGGCCTTCCAAGACAACCGCATCGAACTGACCGACCTCAAGGAGAAGAACGAGGTCACCGTCGAAGCCAGGTGCCGTTACTCCAACACTGGCGAGGGCCTGCACCGCTCGGTCGACCCGTCCGATGGCAACATCTACCTGTACTCCCAGTTCGAGGTGCCGGACGCTCGCCGCGTCTACGCCGTGTTCGACCAGCCTGACCTGAAGGCCACCTTCGACTTCAAGGTGCTCGCTCCCGCCAGCTGGATCGTCACCTCCAACATGCCGGTTGCCACCATCGAGGACGATCCGCGCGAAACCCTCGACGGCACCCTCGGCGACAAGCCGAACGAAAGCACCCGTCTGTGGGACTTCGAGCCGACCCCGGTGATGAGCTCCTACCTGACCGCCATCTGCGCCGGCCCGTACGCCGAATGGCACACCGAATACCTGAACGAAGACGGCCGTACCGTGCCAATGGCCCAGTACTGCCGACAGTCGTTGGCCAAGGCCTTCGCGAAGGACGTCGACTACCTGTTCGACATCACCAAGAAGGGCTTCGCGTTCTACGCCAAGACCTGGGGCGTGCCCTACCCGTACGCCAAGTTCGACCAGATCTACGTTCCCGAATACAACGCGGGCGCGATGGAGAACATCGGCATGGTCACCATCCGCGACTCCTACGTGTTCGAATCCAAGGTGACCGACGCGCTGGCCGAGCGTCGTGTGGTGACCGTGCTGCACGAGCTTGCGCACATGTGGTTCGGCGACTATGTGACCATGAAGTGGTGGAACGACCTGTGGCTCAACGAGTCCTTCGCTGAATTCACCTCCACGCTGGCCACTGCCGAAGCCACCGAATGGCATGACGCTTGGGCCACTTTCTGCTCCGGCGAGAAGAGCTGGGCGCTGCGCCAGGATCAGCTGCCCACCACGCACCCGATCGTCGCGCCGATCAACGACCTCAACGACACTTACGTCAACTTCGACGGCATCACCTACGCCAAGGGCGCCTCCGTGCTGAAGCAGCTGGCATTCTACGTGGGCCGCACGCAGTTCTTCGAAGGTATCCACAACTACCTGAACCGTCACGCCTACTCCAACGCCACCCTGGCCGACCTGCTGAGCGAACTGGAAAAGACCTCCGGCCGCGATCTCAAGGCCTGGAGCGCCAAGTGGCTGGAGGAATCCGGCATCAACACGATCGCCACTGGCCTGACCGTAAACGCGGACGGCACCATCGCCGAACTGAAGCTCACCCAGAGCGCGCCGGCCGAACACCCGGTGCTGCGCCCGCATCGCCTGGCCGTCGGCTTCTACAACGAAGACGCCGCAACCGGCAAGATCGTGCGCACCGAGCAGTTCGAACTCGATGTAGATGGCGAAACCACCATCGTCGAGGCCGCAGCCGGCAAGCCGCGCCCGGCATTCGTGCTGGTCAACGACGATGACCTGACCTACACCAAGATTCGTTTCGACGCCGAATCCCAGGCATTCGCCGAAGCCAACCTGCATCGTTTCGATGATGCCCTGGCCCGCGCCGTGACCTGGCTCGCCTTCTGGGATATGACCCGTGACGGCGAATTCCCGGCCGAACGCTTCGTGGACATGACCCTGCGTCTTCTGGCCACGGAAACCGAATCCACCACCTTCCGTTACGCGCTGGCCTGCATGAGCACCACCGCCCACCACTACGTGGCGCCCGCCCGCCGCGACGATGTGCTGCGCCACGTGGCCGCCGAACTGTGGACTCTGGCCAACGCCGCCGAAGCCGGCTCGGACACCCAGTTCCAGCTCGTCACCGCCTACTTGGGCTACGGTGAGGAGGGCGACGCCGCATTCGCCGCCAACGCACACGGTCTGCTGGACGGCACCGTGCGTCTTGAAGGCCTCGAAATCGACAACAACTTCACGTGGACCATCGTCCAAGCGCTCACCTCCGTCAACGAGATGACCAACGACGACGTGGACGCGCAGCTCGCCAAGAAGGAGACCACGGAAAACCGCGAGTTCGCCTACGGCGCCCGTGCCTCCATGGCCACCGCTGAGGCCAAGGAATGGGCTTGGGATCAGGCGCTCCACAACGACGAGCTGACCAACTCCCAGCTCGAGGCCGTGGCCCGTGGCTTCTCCGCCACCCCGCGCTCCGATCTGGCCGAGCCGTTCGCCGCCAAGTACTTCGAGACTGTGGACTGGGTCTGGGCCAACAAGACCTACCACATGGCCGACGCCCTGCTCAACGGCCTGTACCCGGGCTACGCCGATCCCGCCACGCTGGTCAAGCTCGGTGACGCCTGGCTGGACGAGCACATTGCCGCCGACAACGCCCTGAAGCGTCTGATCGTCGAAAACGTGGCATCCTCCCACCGCACCCTCAAGGTTCGCGAATACAACGAAGCGCTCTGATTTCCTTCTGGCTCCCCTCGGGCGCGAGGGGAGCTGTCGCCTCAGGCGACTGAGGGGAGTCGCTTCCGCGAGAAGCTACGTCCACATTCCAACATAAAACCCGCAACCAATCCTCAACAGCGTATTCTCGCTCAAGGCCGGCAATATGCCGGTCGATGAGCGACAAGGATACGGGGAATGATTGCGGGCTTTTCCATAACTTCATTACTGCTGATTCTGTTGGCCGGAATCGGCGCAGGATTCGTGGGCTATGCGGTAGGCGCATCGTCACTGGTCTCATACCCGGCCCTGCTCGCGTTCGGCATTCCGCCTGTATTGGCAAACGCTTCTAACACCGTTGGCGTGGTCGGCACGGGCATCGGTGGCGTGATGGGTGCGCGCAAAGAACTCAAAGGCCAAGCGGTACGCTCCATTACGTATGTGGTCATCGGCGCATTCGGCGGGGTGGCCGGTGCGTTTCTGTTGCTCAAACTCGACCCGAGTGTCTTTGAATTCGCCGCACCAGTGCTGATTTTGCTGAGCTCGCTGATCATCGCCATCAATCCGCGCGGCCGCATGCAGGCCAAGCAAGCCGCCGCGGATGCCACCGCGCAACTCAAGCACATCGAAGCCACTGAAGCCACCGATGCCACTGAAGCCGCCAAGCGCGCAACCACCCCTACCGCACCTCACCGCCCGCCGGAACAACTCGTGCAGCCCATGAGCCAGGATTCCTGGTGGGTATGGCTGGGCGTGGTGGCAGTCGCCATCTACTCCGGCTACTTCGGCGCGGGCGCCGGTACCTTGGCTCTCGCCGTGCTTGATGCCGCCAAAATCGGCCCATTCCACAAGATCAATGCATTGAAAACCCTGATCGGCACAGGCGCGAACATCAGCGCCTCAGTGGTATTCATCATCCAAGGCGCGGTCGATTGGCCGGCCGCCATCATGCTGTGCATCGGATGCTTCATCGGCGGGTACATCGCCCCGTCCATCACCCGCAAGATTCCCGCAAACATCATGCGCGCCGCCGCCGTAATCGCCGGCATCATTCTTACCATCGATCTGGGGCTCAAAACCTATTGATTCGTGCCTTACACTGATGCAGTGAAGCATACAGCATGGCCGTCAACCGCAGCGTGGTCGCAGACCCCGATAAGGTGGCCAATGTCTGGCATTTGGCGACTGCGGAACCTGAGCGCCTAGAAACCAGCGCGGCAGGCGAAGCGGTGAACGACTTCCTCGATCCGCCAGACACGTCGCAGATTCACGGCATTGCGTGTCATGCTGATTGGCGGTTCGCGGCGCGAGCAGGTGCTGTTCGCCGGCGTTATGAAGGAGCTACTCGCGCCCATCAACAATCCGCGATATGTCATCATCGGTAAGGAATGGGGCGTGCGCGCTTACTGCGTGAGCTTCCCCTGCCCGTCCGTATTTGCCCGCCGCCAGCAGGACGCCGAGATACTGAGCCGGCAGTTGGACCGCTGCCTGACGCATTGCACCATGGTATACGCCCGCACTGAGGAAGGTCGGCATACGCTACTTCGCTGCCAAACGCGTTCTTTCCTCAACCGCGACGAGCAACTGCCGCACATACTGACCACAACATCGGAGTAATAGATCGTTGCATTCATGGCCGAGACCACCCCGGTAGAGGAGATGCCGTTGGGCATGCTCATCGCATGGCTCAGCGTGTTCCTCGCCGTCGTTCTGTTTGGTGTTGCTTTGCCGGTTATCGATGTACGCTGGGTAGTTCCGTTCGTCGTATTTGCCGCTGTATTGTTTACAGGCGCGTTTGCCGGCCCGTTCTTACTAGTGCGATGGCTTCGTTCCCGTGCCGGAGTGCATCGGTCCGCCCGGCATGCCCGCTAACGAATGTATCTCATCATTCATCCGCCGAACAAGATGAATATGCGGGTTTGTGGGTGATGCCATTGCGGCTGTTGAATGCTGATTTCCGGTTCTGGAGCAGATTCCGTGGCGGTTTTTTGCCGAGTCGGGTCCTAGGGTGGAGCACAACGACTACGATGGTGCGGGTAACGCGATACAAGGAGTGGAACTTCATATGCCGAAGATGTTTGGAACCGATGGTGTTCGAGGACTGGCCAATAGGGATTTGACCGCACGTCTGGCGTTGGATTTGGGCGATGCCGCCGTGCGTGTGCTCGGCGACGCCGGCACCCAAGACGATCAGCCTGAGGGGCGCCGCCGCGCGCTCGTGGGTCGTGACACCCGTGTGTCCGGCGATTTTCTGGCTTCCGCCCTGTCTGCGGGCATGGCCGCCGGCGGATTCGACGTGATCGACGCAGGCATCATCCCGACCCCGGGCATCGCGTTCCTGACCAGCGTGCTCAACGTTGAGATGGGTGCCGTGATCTCCGCCTCCCACAACCCGATGCCCGACAACGGCATCAAGTTCTTCGCACGCGGCGGCTTCAAGCTGCCCGACCAGAAGGAAGACGACATCGAGGCCGTGCTCGGCCAGGACTGGGACCGCCCGACCGGTGCCGGCGTGGGCCGCGTGAGCCACGACCAGACCACCGCCACCAACCTGTACATCGATCATCTGGTGGCCACCATCGCTCCGCTGAACGATGACAAAACCCAGCCCAAGCCGCTCAAGGGACTGAAGATCGTGGCCGACTGCGCCAACGGCGCCACTTCCGTGGTGGCTCCCGAAGCCCTGCGCCGTGCCGGTGCGGATGTAATCGTGATCAACGCCTCGCCGGACGGCTACAACATCAACAAGAACGCCGGTTCCACCCACCCCGAGCAGCTGCAGGCCATGGTCAAGGCCACCGATGCCGTGATGGGCGTGGCCTTCGACGGCGACGCCGACCGTTGTCTCGCCGTGGACGAAGACGGCAACATGATCAACGGCGACCAGATCATGGGCATTCTGGCCCGCGCCAAGCAGCGCGAAGGCAAGCTCAACCACGACACCCTCGTGGTCACCGTGATGAGCAACCTCGGTCTGAAGCTCGCCCTGAAAGATATGGGCATCAAGACCGTGGAAACCGCCGTGGGCGATCGTTACGTGCTTGAGGAAATGCTCAAGGGCGATTACTCGCTCGGCGGCGAGCAGTCCGGCCACGTGATCAACCGCGAATTCGCCACCACCGGCGACGGCACCCTGACCGCACTGACCCTGTGCAACGAGGTCGTCAAGTCCGGCAAGAGCCTGAAGGAGCTCGCCGCCGACTTCCCGCAGCTGCCGCAGACCCTCATCAACGTGCCGAACGTGGACAAGAAGGCCGCCTCCACCAACAAGCGCATCCAGGATGCCGTGGCCCGTGAGGAGGAACTGCTGGGAGACACCGGCCGTGTGCTGCTGCGCCCCTCCGGCACCGAACCGCTCGTGCGCGTGATGGCCGAGGCCACCACCCAAGCCTACGCCGACGAAGTCTGCACCCGCCTCGCCAAGATCGTCGCCGAAGAACTCGCGCTGTAGCACCCTTCCCTAAGGAAAAAAACAATGTTTGGAAAGAACGCCAAAGTCGACCTCGAACTCAACCGTGATGTCGAACAACTCATCAAAACCGGCGGCAAGGAGAAGCTCCTGCCCATCGTGCAGGCCGGCGAACCGGTGTTGCGCCAACGGACAGTGGCCTATAATGGCCAGCTTTCCAAGCGTACGCTCGCCAAACTCATCGATACGATGCACACCACCATGCTGGAGGCACCCGGCGTGGGGCTCGCCGCCACCCAGATCGGCTTGGGGCTCGCGCTCGCCGTGGTCGAAGACCACGTGCGCGACGACGAGGATGATCCGCGCGAAATCGCGGAATTCCCCTTCCACGTGATCATCAACCCGAGCTACAAACCCACCAGCGACAAAACCGCCTCGTTCTACGAGGGCTGCCTGAGCTTCGACGGATACCAAGCTGTGCGCAAGCGTTGGCTCGACATCACCGCCGAATGGGATGATGAAGACGGCAAACACCACAGCAAGCCGCTGCACGGCTGGCCCGCACGCATCTTCCAGCACGAAACCGATCATTTGAGCGGCGAGTTGTATATCGATCGCGCCGAAATCCGTTCGCTGACCACCAACGAGAACCTCGAGGACTACTGGTGCGAAGACCCGGTGCCCACCGAGGCCGCTGAAGAGCTCGGTTTCGCACTATGACCGACCGTGCATGGTTCGACGCCGCCAAGGGAGACATTCCCCAATGGGCGGCGTCCATGCCCAAGGACGCCGATGGCACCACCATCGACTGGGACTGGGTGCGTTCTCTGGACCTGGCGCATGGCGTCGGCACAATACCGGAATCCACCCCACAGTCCATCCACGACGCATTGAAGGCCGACTACGCCACACGCGAGCGTCTGGAATCGATCATCGCCCAATGCAACAGCGCATTCATGACCGATTTCGACCGGTTCATCGGCTCCTATCGTCTGCCTCGCGCGCTCGCCTACGCCAATCGTCGGCTCAACGACAACATCAACACGCTGTTGCATCTGGGCGAACAGCAACACCTATGGGCGGTCAGTCGCGAACGGCGGGGGAGGGCCACCATTGCCGTGCTCAAGCCGTACTCCGGCAGCGGCCCGTCGAACGATGACCAAGGCATGCTGGATCTGAGCGGCGAAGCCGGTGGCACATCTGCCGGAAACACTGCCGCCGAAAACAGCGATGTCAAGTTCCCCACAACAGTCGCCTTGGACGATGTCCAAGATCGTACGGCAGCGATTCTTGACGCACGCGCCGAACGGCGTAAGGCCCAGCGCTTCCAGAAGCGGGCGGGCGATGCGGCGATGGCCCGCGCCAATCTCTCCGGCGCGACTTCGCCGGGTGGTGCCGCTCTGCCGGGTGGTGCCGCCGCGTCTGGCAACGCTACCGGACACCATCCCAAGCCCGACTGGCGCGACGCCTACCTGCCCGGCCGCGACGTGGATGCGGTGATGGGCATCGACATCGAAACCACCGGCATCGATCCGGCACGTGACTACATCATCGACGTCGGCTTCGAGTTCATGAACATGGCCAGTCCGCGCCCGGCTGGCGAACCCGAGACATACGCCTATGAGCAGGGCTATTACGCCGCCGGCGACGCCTACGGCCAGTCCCGCCTCGCTTTTGGCGTGCCGCCGGAAAACGCGGCGCTCGGCAACGCCCTCATCGCCAAACTCACCGGCATCGATGTACGCGGCCGCAGCAGCGAGGCCGGGTACCGACTCTTCGACGAATGGCCCCAAGCCCAGGCCGGCCTGCTCGCGCGGCTTACCCAGCAGCCGTACGTGGCGCATAACGCCACCTTCGAACATAGCTGGTTCATGCTGAACGTCGCCGGATACGCGGAAAGCTACCGCGCCGGGCGCATCACCATCATCGATACCCTGCCGATGAGCCGGCAGTGGGACCCCGGCGCGGTACCCACCAACGAGCATCCTTACGGAGACAACACGCTCGACGCCTACGCCAAACGTCAGGGCGCGCTTGATTCCGCCCACAACGAACGCCACCTGGGCCTTGAGGATTCGCACATCATGCTGGTGGCCATGAAACACCATCTGGCGGCGCTGAAAGCGCAAGGGAAAGGGCCGTGGGGGTCCACCGGCAGGGCGGGCGTCGGCGGCAAGTCCTGCGGTCGTAAGCGGTGAGTACACTATTGGTCTCGTGAGTAACTATCAGGACAGCCGACAGCAGCGTGAGAACCGCCGCCGCACCATCGTGCGTGTGGTGTGCGTGGTCATAGCTGTGGCCATGCTCGGCTCCCTGGTCATCCCGGCGATTTACGCGGGGCTTTGACGTTGCCTTCGCATATTCGTGCCCGCAGTTGAACACGTCTGATGCGAGGGATTCGTGAGGTCGCCCGGCCGGTTATCGGCAAGGCAGGCCAGGAACCTTCTGACAGCATGGATTGCAGGCGGATGCGCGTGTGGCGCGGCAATGCCCGCCAACGCCAGAGGAATGTGCGAAGGCTGTCAACAAGGACGTGACTTCCCAAGGAATCTCAAAGAATCAACAGTAAGGTAAACCACGATGGCAGAATTTGACTTTACCCAGGCGATCGGCGAAGCCCGCGCCAAATACGAATCCATCGCCAAGGCGCTGGACGTCGACCGACTCAAGGCCGATATCAAGGATCTCGAAACGCAGGCCGCGGCCCCGGGCCTGTGGGATGACCCGGAAAACGCCCAGAAGATCACCAGCCGGCTGTCCGCCGCGGAATCGCAGCTGAAGCGTCTGAACTCCGCCTCCCAGCGCATCGACGATGTGGAAACGCTCGTCGAACTCGGCCACGAGGAGGGCGACCAGGACTCTCTGGACGAGGCGCAAAGCGAAATCGGCGAGATCCAGAAGGATCTCGACCAGATGGAGATTCAGACCCTGCTTGACGGCGAATACGACGAACGTTCCGCCGTGGTGACCATCCGCTCCGGTGCCGGCGGCGTCGACGCGGCCGACTTCGCGCAGATGCTGCTGCGCATGTACCTGCGCTACTGCGAGCGTAACGGCTTCAAGGCCAAGGTCATGGACACCTCCTACGCCGAAGAGGCGGGCATCAAGTCCGCCACCTTCCAGGTGGACGCCCCCTACGCTTACGGCCGTCTGTCCGTGGAGGGCGGCACCCACCGTCTGGTACGTATCTCCCCGTTCGACAACCAGGGCCGCCGCCAGACCAGCTTCGCCGCCGTGGAAGTGGTGCCGCTGGTCGAGGCCACCGACCATATCGACATTCCGGATACGGACATCCGCGTGGACACCTACTGTTCCTCCGGCCCCGGCGGCCAGGGCGTGAACACCACGTACTCGGCCGTGCGCATCACCCACCTTCCCACCGGCATCGTGGTGACCATGCAGGATGAGCGTTCGCAGATTCAGAACCGTGCCTCCGCCATGGCCGTGCTCCAGTCCCGACTGCTCGTGCTGCGCCACGAGGAGGAGGCCAAGAAGAAGAAGGAGCTCGCCGGCGACATCAAGGCCAGCTGGGGCGATCAGATGCGCTCCTACGTGCTGCACCCCTACCAGATGGTCAAGGACCTGCGCACCGGCTACGAAACCAGCCAGACTCAGGCCGTGTTCGACGGCGACATCAACGCGTTCATCGAGGCCGGCATCCGCTGGCGCCATGAACAGCGCCGCGCCGCCGAAACCGAGGAGTAAACAGCATTATGGCACTGATCTCACTGGACAATGTGTCCAAGATCTATCCCAAAGGCACCCGACCGGCGCTTGACGACATCAACCTCGATATCGAACGCGGTGATTTCGTGTTCCTTGTGGGTGCGTCCGGCTCCGGCAAGACCACGCTCTTGAGCCTGCTGTTGCGCGAGGAGGAGGCCACCAGCGGCGAGATTCGCGTGGCCGGCAACGATCTGCGGCGCATCACCAACCGTCAAGTGCCGCAGTACCGCCGTTCGCTGGGCTTCGTGTTCCAGGATTACAAGCTGCTCAATAACAAAACCGTATGGGAGAACGTGGCGTTCGCCCTTGAGGTGATCGGCACGCGGCGGTCCACCATCAAATCGTTGGTGCCCAAGGTGCTGAATACCGTGGGGCTCACCGGCAAGGAAAAGAACTACCCGCATGAGCTCTCCGGTGGCGAGCAGCAGCGTGTGGCCATCGCCCGCGCCTACGTGAATCACCCGCAGATTCTGCTGGCCGACGAGCCCACCGGCAACCTCGACCCGACCACTTCGCTGGGCATCATGGAAGTGCTGGACGCCATCAACCGCACCGGCACTACCATCGTCATGGCCACGCATAACGAAGAGATCGTCAACTCGATGCGCAAGCGCGTGGTCGAACTGCACAACGGCAAGATCGTGCGTGACGAGGCTCATGGCTCCTACGATTCCGCCCTGTTCTTCCCGGATGCCGAAGTCGAAGCCAAGTCCGACACCGCCCATCATGTGCTGGCGGCGGCGACCAAGGCCATCGAGGGCAGTGACGAGCCGTCTGAAGGCATCGCCCGTTTGGCCAATTCCGTGCATTCCGGCCGCACCGGCCGCTATGGCGAGACGTTTGCGCCGCTGGAAGACACGCTGACCTGGGGCAAGGGCATTTCGTTGGATGAGCAGGCCGCCGCCCTGGAAAGCACCCAGGCGTTCGACCCGTTCAAGGACGAGTCCGCCGCGACCGCCGCGGTTGCCGATACGTCCGTGTCATCCGCCGCCGAGCCGCCGGCCCCGCCGGAGCCGCCCGCACCGCCGGAACCGCCCGCACCGCCGGCCAACGAGCAGTCCGCCGCCGAGCAGCCTGCTGACGAGCAGTCCGCCGACGAGCAGTCCGCCGCAGACCAAACATCCGACGATCAACCCGCTGAGGGCGCGAAGGAGTAAGGGGGATCATCATGCGAGCACGATTCATTCTGTCCGAAACGTGGGCCAACCTCACCCGTAACCTGTCGATGCTGCTGTCGCTGACGCTGGTCACCTTCATCTCATTCCTGTTCATCGGCGCTTCGGTGCTTACTCAGGCGCAGATCACCAAAGCCAAGGGCGACTGGTACGACAAGGTCGAGGTCGTGGTGTGGCTATGTCCCGACGGCACCAGCCAGTCCGCGAACTGTGCTTCCGGCAAATCGCCCTCAGCCAATGAGATCACGGCACTGCAGAAAACCATTCGCGATGAACTCAACGACGTGGTCTCCAACATCGACTATGTCAGCAAGCAGGATTTCTACGACAACACCTTCACCAAGCAGTACCCGAACGGTGAATTCCAAGGCCGTACGCTGACCGCGGACGATATGCAGGACTCCCTCTGGCTCAAGCTCAAGGACCCCACCAAATATCAGGTGGTCTCCGAAGTGCTCTCTGGCAAGGAGGGTGTGGAAGACGTTACCGATCAGCGCCAGATCTTCGACCCGGTGTTCGCCGTGCTCAACCGAGCCACGGCGGTTACGGCTGTGCTCGCCGGCGTGATGGTGGTGGTCGCCATCCTGCTGACCGGAACCACCATTCGTATGTCCGCCGCATCCAGACGAACCGAAACCGAAATCATGAGGTACGTGGGTGCCTCGAACTGGACGATTCGTCTGCCGTTCATTCTGGAGGGCACCATCGCCTCGCTGATCGGCTCGGTGCTCTCGTGCCTGATGCTTTCGGCTATCGTCAACGTGTTCGTCACCGGCTGGCTGGCGAAATCCGTTACATGGATTCCTTATGTGAATCAGCTCACGGTACTGGTGATATCGCCGTTCCTGGTTGTGGGCGCGATACTGCTGTCCATCATCGCTTCAACCATCTCGTTGCGGCGTTATTTGAGGGCGTAACGCGACCGGCTTACCCGCGAGAAATGTGATGACATCATGTGCAAGCCTCTCAGGTTCGCATGTTATGGTATTGGCTTAAGTGAGCGAAAGGACTATTCACATATGACGAACGTACGTGTGATCAAGCCCGCACTGGCGGCACTGGTGGCCGCCGCAGCCTGTGTGGGAGGTCTGGCGTTCAGCTCGGCACAGCCTGCCCAGGCAGACACCTATTCCGACCTGATCAATGCGCAGAACCAGCACGCCGCGTCGGTACAGCGCGAGGCCGAACTCAAGCAGCAGCTGGCCGGTGCCAGCCAGGACCTGGCGAATAAGGTACTTGAGCTGGACGATCTGACCAACAACAAGATTGTCGCCGCGCAGGCCAAGGTCACACAGGCCAACGAGGATGCCGCCACCGCTCAGGACGAGGCCGATGCCGCATCCGGACGTCTTTCCGCCGCGCAGAAAGACAAGGAGACGCTTGAGGAGCAGATCAAGCAGACCGGCAAGGACTACGATGACGCGCACGCCGCCGTGGCCCAGCTGGCCCGTGACGAGATGCACGGCTCGAATGCTTCCGACGTGATGAGCGTGGTGACGGGTGCCACCAGCACACAGGACTTCGTCAATTCCATGCAGTCCCGGGACGCGTTGTCCCGCAACGAGGCGAATGCGGCTTCCTCCGCCGCGACCTCACTGAGCACGTCGAAGAATCGTGGCGAGCGCTTGGCGGCCATCGAAAAGCAGATCGCTGTGCTCAAGACCCAGGCCGATGAGAAGGCCGCTTCCGCACAGACCGCCGCCGAAACCGCGCAAAGCGAACGTGACGCTTTGGACAAGCTGCGCCAGGAGGGCGAAGCAAGGCGTGACGAACTGTCTTCCATGATCGACAGTCTGGATTCCCAATCCGCCAAGCAGGCGGCCCAGACCGTACTGATCGCTTCCCAGGTCGATTCCTACAATCGTCAGTTCCAGAAGGAGCAGCAGGACGCCGCCAACAGGGTGGATACCGGTAACCAGGGCGGTACGCCGTCCACTCCGGTGAC
>SKEJ01001262.1_pt1 | contig 14097 bp, 14 predicted proteins | sample 4826721 | NCBI WGS metagenome assembly SKEJ01 (sample SAMN11008812, study PRJNA524170) | human gut metagenome | biome: Human fecal sample; material: Feces; isolation source: fecal sample from pouch patient p31 | host: Homo sapiens | place: Israel: Tel-Aviv | collected 2015-06-02 | reverse complement strand
GACTACTTCCGCAAGGTCATGGAGGAGCAGCTTCGGGTGGAAAGCACCGAAAAGCTGACCGTCCTGAAGAAGCAGCTTGCCCGGAATGAGAAGCGGATTGCAGACCTCAAACGGCTGTTCATGAAAATCTACGAGGATAACGCCAGCGGAAAGCTGAGCGATGACCGCTTCGACATGATGAGCCAGAGCTACGATGCCGAACAGAAGCAGCTGGAAGAGGAAGCCCTCTCTATCCAGCAGGAAATCGAAGTACAGGAACAGCAGATCGAGAATATTGAGAAGTTCGTCCAGAAAGCGCACAAATACGTTCATATTGAAGAACTCACCCCTTATGCTCTCCGTGAACTGGTGTCGGCCATCTATGTAGATGCCCCGGATAAGTCCAGCGGAAAGCGGGTGCAGCACATCCATATCAAGTACGATGGGCTGGGGTATATCCCTCTGGATGAACTGGAAGCAAAAGAAAAGGCGTGACCGAAGTCACGCCAAATCTTCCCCCATTGTGGGAATTTTTGCAAATACTGTTTTATGGGAACTCTGCTAACGGGAACTTCCTGTTTTTCGTTGTTTGCATGATGAGCCTGCTCTGCCTGCCATAGGCAAGTTCGCGTTAGTGTTTGTGCATTAAAGACGCAGGCTGCTATAAAACGGCAAGGTCGCCTGCTGCCAAGTGACCTTGCCGTTTTGTACTGTATTTTGCTAAATCAGGCAGTTGCCCGCGACTTTACAACGCTACGCTGACCGGCAGAACATACACGCCATCGGCGGTGTAATAGGTGATCTGGGTGACGGTCTTGCCGATGATGCGTCCGTATTGAAGCCCAGCTCGGTGCCGCGCCAGATATTGGTCACATGATGCAGGCCATACTCGCTGCCATCGGCGGTGGTCAGCTCCACAGTAACACCCTCCACGGTAGTCTCGGTGGCGTGGACTTTGCCAAACTCTCACTTGCCGCTCAGCAGATTGTACCATGCGGTAATGTAGTAGGCAGGGGTCTCGCCGAGCTTGTAGTACCGCAAAGCCCTTGACCTTTTTGCCGGTGCCATGCTGTATGTGGTGGTGGAGGAACTGATCCCGGAAATGTCGCAGGGGCAGCACTCCAACGTCGGCACGGTGTTTTTCGCGGTGGGCTTCAGCGTGATGATGGTGCTGGATGTGGCACTGGGGTGACGGTTGGGGGTTCCCGAAAGCGAAATCTCTTTCGGAATCTCCGAAAATGCCGAAACTTCTTGACAGAGTAGACGGCAGGGCGTATTATTTTGGCAGAAGGACCGCTGAGAAGCGGCTTTTTATAGAATGAAAAGTTAGCTTTACCTAACTCAAAACTCTGCCCTATACGAAGAAATATATATCTTCTATTTACAGGTGGAAAATAAATAGAGAAGGAACGTATCACGATGAAAATCTACACATTTGGTGCAGAGGATGCCCCGGTGCTGTTGCTGCTGCCAGGCACCTGTTGCCATTGGAAAAGCAATTTCGGTGCGGTGATCCCGCTTCTGGCTGACAGCTTCCGGGTGCTGTGCGTCAGCTATGATGGCTTTGATGAGACTGAACAGACTGAATTTCCCACCATGCTGGAGGAGACCGAAAAGATCGAGGCCTACCTCAAGACCCACTGCGGCGGTCACATCCGGGCAGCCTACGGCTGTTCTCTGGGCGGTTCCTTCGTGGGGCTGCTGGCGGCACGGCAGAACATCCACATGGACTGTGGCATTCTGGGCAGCTCCGATCTGGATCAGGCATCGCCGCTGGCGGCAAGATTGCAGACTGATTTTCTGCTGCCATTGATCTACCCTGTGGTGCGGGACGGAAAGTTCAAGGCAAAATTTCTACAAAAGCGTCTGGATAAGCGTGCCAGAGAGTCGGGGGATTATGTCAAAGCCTTTCTGAAAATGTTCGGTGAGGCCCGCCCTTATGTGACCATGCAGAGCTGTAAAAATCAGTTCTACTCCGATCTTATCACTCCGCTGCCGGATAAGATCCATGTGCCCGGTACCGAGATCCATATTTTTTACGCCCTGAAAATGGGCGCAAAATATCGTGCCCGGTATCAGCAGCATTTTGCACATCCTGTTCTCCATGAGCAGAACTTGCAACACGAGGAATTGCTGGCCTGTCACCCGGAGCAGTGGGCGCATCTGGTAAAAAGTATTGCATTGTGAACGGTAAAACGTATCTGGAGCAAGCAGGATTTTGTAAGATCCAGAACCACAAAAATAAAAAGGGCTGGCTGTGCATCACAGCACAGAAATGAGGTGCGATTATGTCAAAAAAGGCAACGGAATTCCAAAGAAAAGCAATGAGCCGGATGTACCGGGGCAAGGAAATCTTCAAGCCTTTGAACACCGGCTGGATCGATGAAAATGTCGCCTGTGTGCGGGAGTGGGTGGCAAATATCTTTTTCTACCGCAAGGGCGATACGACCATTATGATCGATGCCGGATACAACTATGACCGGCTGGCAGAGAAGATGAACTGGCTGGGAATCGACCCGTATTCCCTCCGGCACATCCTCATCACCCATCAGGACACCGACCATGTGGGTGCGGTGGAAGCAGACAGTCCGGGGCTGTTCCGGAATGCGAAGCTGTACATCGGCGAGATCGAGAACCGGTATCTGATCGGAGAAGCACGCCGCAAGGTTATTTATCATCTCTATAAGCTGCCGCAGGTGACGATCAACAATGAAAAAGTGCTGCTGCACGATGGTGAGGTCTTTGATATTGACGGCGTCAGGATCGAGTGTTTTCTCGTTCCCGGTCATACATGGGGGCACATGGTATACCTTGTGGACGGGAAATATCTCTTTACCGGCGATACCCTCTGGTTCGGTGCGGACGGCGGATACAGTTTTATTTCTTCGCTGGCAGAGGATAACAAGCTGGCGGTGAAGTCTTTGGCTTTGCTGGAGAAAAAGCTGAGAAAACGTGGGCTGCATCCGCTGTTCATTACCGGTCACACAGGTTGGACGGACAACATGGAGTTTGCCTTTGCGCACAAAAATGAGCTGTGCTCGCCTTTCAAGAAAAGAGCCCACGACCCCAATGCGCTTTACGATGCCTATGATGAATCCGATGATACTGAGGAAAACTCAAAAAGCGGGTACTTGAAGGGCGTGGGAAGATAAGGAAGTGCAGGCGGCGCACCGGCATTCTTTGGCGCGATGACGGAGCGTAATCCGAAAAAATAATGCTGCAAAAACCAAGGGGCGGATGGTATGAGAACTTTGGAATATGGAAAAGAACATGAAAAGACGCTGCTGTTTCTGCCGTGCACGGCGGAGCCGGAGTGGGCGTTCGCCGACTCGGTTGGTCTGCTTTCGCAGGATTACCATGTGATTCAGATCGTCTATGACGGTCACGGCGAAACGGGAGAAGACTTTATCTCTGTGGAGACGACAGTAGACGAGGTGACAGATTGGCTGCAAGCGCACGGCATTACCCGCTTGAACGCGGCATACGGCTGTTCTCTGGGTGGGGCGTGTCTGACACGCTTTCTCGCCTTGGGAAAAATCCCGGTCGAGCGCGCCGTTATTGATGCAGGCATTACGCCGTATCGGATGCCGCTGATCTTGCGCCGTCTCGCTTGCCTGCGAGACGATCTTGGTTTCAGGCTCATAGCGAAGAGCCGCAAGGTCCTTGAGACGGTCTATCCGCCAGAGCGCTGGACGATGCCGGGGCGCGATCCAGTGAAGGAATATGACGCGCTGGCGGCGTATCTGAAAACCTATTCAAAACGCACCGTCCGCAACATTTTCTGGTCGGCGAACAATTATACTCTGCCGACGAAGCCGGCTGAAATGGGCTGCCAAATCACGTATTGGTACGGCGAAGAGGAAAAGCAGGCGCGACACAGCAATATCTGCTTTATAAAGCAATATTTTCCACGGGCGCAACTGCATGAAATTCCGAAGATGGATCACGCGGAGCTTGTGATGATGTATCCGCAGGAATTTTACCGGAGAATCATGGCGTTCCTGACACAGGCACAGGCAGCTCAAAACGAAAGAGGCTGAAGAAAAGGAAGAATCAGAATGCTCTATCCGCAGCTTTTTGGATTCAACGGAGATATAGGCTTATGAAAATCATCGTTGCAATTGCTTTTTATTTTCTGTATTGGGGCGTATGTTTTCTTGGAACAGGCACGGACAAGAAAAATCTCATGGGGCTGCGTTCTTATCCCGAAGAAGTTCAGACCCGTGTGCAAAGCGACCCTCAGCTTGGGCAAGCAGTTCCGAAGGCAAAATCCACCGCTGCCATTTTGCTCAGTAATCTTCTTTTGTTTACAGTGGTGTTTTCCGTTTTGGGGCTTGCGTTGAAAAGTGTGCTGGGCCTAAACAATTACCTGTCAGCATTTTGGTACTTCCTTGCATTCGGCGAGGGATTGGGCCTGTTCGATCTCCTTGTGATCGATCTGCTCTGGTGGCGCAGTACAAAACGCATCCGTTTCTCGTTTTTGCCGGAGAAGAAATACTATCAAAATCCGAAAAAGCATATCGAATCGTTTTGGCGCGGTATCCCGTTGTTTGCCGCAGCTGCCGCACTGGCAGCCTTGATCGTTACCGTGCTTTGAAACAATACATGGGAGATGCTCCTCGCTGTATGGCCTCATCAAATACCCCGACGCGGGAATGCAATGATCTGCCATATTTGCGGACGTGAAGGAGAGAAGGTAAAGTCGAAATGAAAATCACGGTTCTTGTAACGCTCATGGTATTTCTGGCATACTTTCTTGTTTTATACGGCGGGGTGGGTTTCATTCAGGACAAGCGTTTTTTCTCATCCGCACCAAAGGAAAATCTGGACGCAATCCCCGATACAAAGGAACGATTTCCCGGCGCACATAGTATCGGCTGGGTGATTGAGATCATTGCCATCCTGCTTTTTCTCGCTGCGGCGGCACTAAGCGTATGGGACGGCGTCAGAAACGGCTTCGGCTTCCTGGACTTCTTTGTGCGGTTTCTCGCCGTGCTCTACGCCATGGAGATCTACGACATCATTTTCTTTGACTGGGTGCTGCTGTGTCACTCCAATTTCTTTCCGCATTTCTATCCGGAGCTGAAGGGCGTGGTCGGTCCGCATATGTTCGGCTATAACAAGCGAACACATATCCGGCACTTTGTGATCTACATTCCCGCCTCCGCTGTGGCAGCGTGGCTTTGCGCACTGCTTTGAGGACGTGTGACAGGAGCAATAAATTTTTGGAGGCAGAGATTTTCTATGCGTGTGATAAAAAAGTCCTGCATGAAAAAAGAAAAACAACAGAAGCCCATATCCAGCAGCTTCAGCATAAGGGAAAACAAGGAATCCGCTACACCGCGATGATGCCAGATGCCCGATTCGCACGCAGACTGAGAGGAGAAAAACAATGATCGTACTGCAACTGCTGCTTTATTGTCTGCTGTTTACCGCAATGGTAAAAATCGCTGTGATCGGTGGTGCTGTCAATGGACTGTACTTTTATCCCAAGGAGGTGCAGGATCGCGCCATCGAACTGGGACTGATCGACCGCAATACGATGAACCGGAAACGAAAATGCTTTATGATACCGTTCTTTATCGTGATGCTTGCTGCTCTTGTGCTGATTATCGGTTTGTGGAACGGGGCTTCCTCCTTTGGTGAGGCCTATTGGCAGGCGCTTCTGTTTCTTGAGGTTATGAATATCTATGACGGCGTTGTAATCGACAAGCTATGGGTCGGGCACAGCCAGTTTTGGGTGCTGCCAGGACTTGAAGATGCGCCGTTCGTGCAGACATGGAGGCAGGTGCTGAAAAAGCGAAGCATACTGGCGCTGATCTGGGTTGCGGGAGCGGCAATTGTCGGCGGTATTGTCCATTTGATTTTCTAAGAAGTTGGAAATTGCCCAAATGAAAAGCAGAATCATGAACTGCAATCGGAGGCAAAAAAGATGAAGACGGAGAAACCGAAAAAGCTGATTCGATGGTACATTCTCGGTGTGATCGGGGCAGTATTGACGATCCTGGCGGCAGGCATTGTGGTGCCCGCTTTGTCCTATCTGCTCAGCTTTGCCGCCGGAGCCATGCTGTATGTGGTGGTGGAGGAGCTGATCCCGGAAATGTCGCAGGGGCAGCACTCTAACGTCGGCACGGTGTTTTTTGCGGTAGGCTTCAGCATGATGATGGTACTGGATGTGGCACTGGGATAGCGCATGGTTGAGAAAATTGCGATGCAAGGGGCGAAGAAAGGAAAAATATGAAAGACAGAGATCTGCCAGTTGACCACAGCTGCCATTCCAAGCCCTGCAAAAGACGGATTGTGGAGATCGGATTGAATAAACAGTATGATTGATATCATTTTTCATGACAAAACGGGGGTCACTCCCTATAATCCCGGACAAACAGGCGGCTTTGAAAATGCGGCCGGAAGTGGAGAAATTCACTATTACCGGCTGTTTGATGGCGTGGGGATCATGCTGCTGCGGCTGGAGATGGAGACCTATACGGAAATCCGCACGCAGATCGGTATGATAGAGATCAATTTCTGCATCAATGGCCGTTTTGAAACCAGCTTTTCCATGCGTGATAGCGTTCTGCTAAAGCCGGGGGATATGGCCGTCAGCTGCTACGACGGACGGCATGGAACACGTTCAGAGTCACGGTTCCCGCTGGGCTGTTACGAAGGGCTGTGTCTGGAAGTTGATCCAGCAGCCGCTCAGAACTGGCTTGAGAAGAACGCACCGGGCTTTTCGGTGGATTTTGCGGTACTGAAGCAGAATCTTCTGGGAAACCGATGGTTCATGTTCGGTACGGCAGGACCCCGCTGTGAGCACGTTTTCCGGGAATTGTACGAAAATGCGCCCTACATGGATCTCCGGTTCCTGCGGCTCAAGGTGGTGGAGCTGTTGATGCTGCTGAGCCGCATTCCGCAGGAGGAAGGAACGGACTTGTACTGTTCTACCGAACAGACCGAACTGGCACACCATCTCCGGGATCACCTTCTGACAAACCGGGAGGGGTATGTCTCCCTTGCGCAGCTGGCAGAAGAACACGGGATCTCGGTTTCGCACCTGCAAAAAATGTTCAAACAGGTCTACGGTGTGCCAGTATACCACTATATCAAGGAATACCGTCTGGAACAGGCTGCCGTAGAGCTTGTCCGGAGCGCAAAGCCCATTACGCAGATCGCACAGAATGCAGGATATGACAACGCCAGCAAGTTTTCGGAGGCTTTCCGGAAACGATATGGAACGACCCCGTCGCAGTACCGCACCCACGCAAATGGACTCGCAAAACGGAGCAGGGAAATCAGAATGGAGTAGTCCACGGCCGAAAAATATGCTAAAGTACAGAGCGGTTAGAACAAACTTACTTTAAAACCGGAGGTACTTTCATATGGTGATGAAAAAGAAATTTGTTGCAGTGGCCTTGTCTGCGGTCTGCCTGCTGTCTGCTGTCGGCTGCGGCCAGCAGAGCGCAAGCACAGCGTCTTCGGCATCCAGCGTTTCCTCCTCGGTGGCTTCTTCGGCTTCCGCAAGTCAGGTAATGGGTGCGGAGGATTATCTGTCTGGTATCAGCGGGACTTATGTGGAACTGTTCCCGGAGATGGCAAAGAGTGAATACCGGAATTTGTGGATCGACGCTGCGACTCCGCTGGTAGGCGAGGACAATGCGGAATCGGCTACGGATATGCTGCTGGGAATGTGCATGGCAGAGCCGTATGGCGAGGAGGCTGTTGAAAAATATGCAGCAGATCCGGACAGCACGGCGTTCAACTGCTATTTTCTGGGCGGCGTGGAAAAATTCGTGATGAATGGCGACACCATCACCGGTCTGGATGCGCAAGGACAGGAAGTGTTTGCACACACCTACCAGAAACTGGATGTGGACAATGAAAACAGCTTCCTCTTCTACCAGAGCGAGGATGCGGATTCCGGGGAGTTTACCTACTTTGCCTTTGCGCCCGATACGATGGAAACGACGTATCATCTGGAATTCCGCTATGCAGAGGATCTCGACGACCTGCAGAGCTGGTATGAAGGAAATTATGCTTATTGGAATGCTGCCGCCATCGCAGAGGACTATGATCAGGCAACTATGGAAAATGTCATTGAACTTTTCGTCACGGAAAATTTGTCTGAGGCAGAATAAACGGCACATGCGCACCCGATCATGTCAGGCGGTACGCATGGCAATATTACGGTAAGGATGTGATTTGATTGAAAAAACGATCGGACTTTTCCCGGCTGATGGGCTATGCAGGCGGACATCGGGTATTCACCTATGCTTCACTGGTGCTCTCCGCTGTCAGCGCACTGATGGCGCTGATCCCGTTCCTCTATATCTGGATGATCCTGCGGGATGTGCTGAACGCCGCGCCGGACTATGCGCAGGCGGTGAACATCCCCCATTACGGCTGGATGGCAGTGCTGTTTGCGGTGCTGGCTTACCTCATTTACATTGCGGCACTGATGTGCTCCCATCTGTCGGCGTTCCGGGTGGCGACCAATCTGCGGCTGGAGGTTTCCGAACACCTTGCCACACTGCCGCTGGGCTTTACTGAGACGTTTGGCAGCGGTAAGCTGCGCAAGATCATCCACGAGAGTACTGGCGCAGCGGAGACCTTTCTCGCCCATCAGCTGCCGGACAAATATAATGCAATGGCAACACCCATAGGTCTGTTGGTTCTTTTGCTGGCGTTCGACTGGCGGCTGGGGCTGCTGAGCCTTGCGCCGGTGGTGCTGGCCTTCCTCATTATGACGACCATGACTGGCAAGCAGATGGCTGAAAAAATGCGGCAGTACGGCAACGCCTTGGAGGCGATGTCCAATGAGGCCGTGGAGTACGTCCGGGGTATCCCGGTGGTCAAGACCTTCGGGCAATCGGTATTTTCCTTCAAAAAGTTCAAGGCCACCATTGATGAGTACGAAAAGTGGGTCGTCTCCTACACCAAAGATCTGCGCCTGCCCATGATGTTCTATACCGCCGCCGTCAACGGCGTGTTCGCCTTTTTGATCGCAGGCGGGCTGCTGTTCACGACCCACGGTGTCACCCCGGAGTTTCTGCTGAACCTGCTGTTCTATATCATCATCACGCCAGTGATCTCCCTGACTTTGACCCGCATGATGTATATGAGCGAGAGCAAGATGGTGGTAGCGGATGCGCTGGCACGCATCGACTCAGTGCTGGAAGCGGCGCCCATGCAGGTGCAGGCTATTTCACAGCACCCGCAGGATGCCTCCGTCACGCTACAGGATGTGCATTTCAGCTATGACGGAAAAACCGAGGTCATCAAGGGCGTTTCGCTGAAAATTCAGCCGGGTCAGACGGTGGCTTTCGTTGGCCCCTCCGGCGGCGGCAAATCCACACTGGCAAACCTGATTTGCCGGTTCTTTGATGTGCAGAGCGGCAGCGTCCGGGTGGGAGAAGCGGATGTGCGGGACATCCCCAAGGAAGAGTTGATGGACACCATCTCCTTTGTATTCCAGAACAGCCGCCTGCTCAAGGGTAGCATTCTGGACAACGTCCGTCTGGGTAGGCCGCAGGCCACCGAGGCTGAAGTACTGGCAGCGTTGAAGGCGGCGCAGTGCATGGATATCGTGGAAAAGTTCCCGGAGGGCATCCATACCGTCATTGGCACAAAAGGCGTGTATCTGTCCGGCGGCGAGCAGCAGCGCATTGCCATTGCCCGCGCCATGCTGAAAAATGCGCCCATCCTGATTCTGGACGAGGCCACCGCCTTTGCTGACCCGGACAATGAAGCAAAGGTGCAGGCAGCCTTTGCTCAGCTTGCCAAGGGCAAAACCGTGCTGATGATCGCACACCGTCTGTCCACCGTAGCCAACGCCGACTGCATCTATGTGGTGCAGGACGGGCGTATCACCGAGACTGGCACAAAGGACGAGTTATGTGCGCAGAACAGCCTGTTTGCCCGGATGTGGCAGGATTATCAGGCGTCGGTGCAGTGGAAGGTCGCAAAGGAGGGGTAAGGAATGATCGAAAAAATTCAACACGCCACAGCCAGTTCCCCGGAGGGCGCAAAGGGTCTGGTGAAGGGCGTTCTGGCCTGTGCGTTCCAGAACATGGCGTTCATGCTGCCCACCTGTCTGCTGTATTTTTTGGTAAAAGACCTGCTGAATGGCACAACTTCCGGCAAAGCCGTTTTTTATCTGCTGGGCTGTATCGTCTGCTTCGGGCTGATTCTCCTGACAACATGGTTCCAGTACAACGGAACCTATTTTACGACCTATAAAGAAAGCGGTATCCGCCGTCTGGCTCTCGCAGAACGTCTGCGTAAGCTGCCACTGTCTTTCTTTGGCAAACGAGATCTGGCCGATCTGACCAGTACCATCATGTCGGACTGTGAGGTTTTGGAAAAGACCTGCTCTCACTTTATTCCCGGCCTGTTCGGTTCCTTGATCTCCACCGTGATCATTGCGCTGAGCCTGTTTGCGTTCGACTGGCGGATGGCACTGGCAGCTCTGTGGGTCATCCCGGTATCCGCTGCCATCGTGGTGGGCAGCTATCGGGTACAGGATAAGGTGCAGGCCAGGACCATGGCGGCGAAAATGGCCTGTGCGGACGGCATTCAGGAGTACATCGAGACCCTCCGGGACCTGAAAGCCAGCAATGCGGAGCAGCGGTATCTGTCCGGCCTTTCCGACAAAATTCGGGCAGTGGAAAAGCAGTCTATTGTGGCAGAGCTGGAAACAGCGCTGTTTGTGTCCTCCGCCGGCATGGTGCTCAAGCTGGGTATTGCGTCGGTGGCACTCACCGGTTCGGTGCTGCTGGTGCAGGGCAGTATCGACGTACTGACCCTGTTTCTGTTCCTGATGGCGGCATCCCGGATGTACGACCCCATGCAGGGCGCGTTGCAGAATCTGGCAGCCGTCATTGCCATGCGCACCAACGTGGGCCGGATGAATGAGATTCTGGAATACCCAGTCCAGACCGGCAGCGAAACGATGACCAATCAGGGCTGCGACATCGTGTTTGATCATGTGGGTTTTGCCTACAACTCCGGTGAGACAGTGCTGAAAGACGTTTCCTTTACGGCAAAGCAAGGCGAGGTCACTGCACTGGTCGGACCCTCTGGCGGCGGTAAAACTACCGTTTCCCGTCTAGCCGCTCGATTCTGGGACAATCAGAAGGGCTGTATTACCGTGGGCGGCATGGAGGTTTCCCAAATCGACCCGGAAAAGCTCATGAGCCTGTATTCCATCGTTTTTCAGGATGTGACGCTGTTTGACAACACGATTCTCGAAAACATCCGTCTGGGCCGCAAAGGTGCAACGGACGAAGAGGTTCTGGCGGCGGCAAAACTGGCAAACTGTGATGAATTTGTCGAAAAGCTGCCGGACAAGTGGAACACCAACATCGGCGAGAACGGCTGCACTCTTTCCGGCGGTGAGCGGCAGCGCATCTCGATTGCCCGCGCCTTCCTGAAGGATGCGCCCATCATCCTGCTGGATGAGGCCACCGCCAGCTTGGATGTGGAAAATGAAACTGCCATTCAGGAGGCTCTATCCCGGCTCATAAAAAACAAAACTGTCCTCATCATTGCCCACCGGATGCGCACCGTAGCCGGTGCGGATCAGGTGGTGGTGCTGTCGGGCGGCATCGTGGCCGAACAGGGCAGCCCGGCAGAGCTGTACGTTCGGAAGGGACTGTACACCCACATGGTGGATCTGCAATCGGCAAGCCAGAATTGGACGATCTGAGAATGAGGGCGGCTTTTATTTTGGAAAAAGTCTTGCATTCAGTTAAAAACTGTGGTATATACATTATACGAAACACTGTTTTGAAAGAACGCTCCACCGTTCAATGATGTATAAATGGGAGGTGCCTGCCATGACCGCCGTGATCTATGCCCGCTATTCTACTGATAGTCAGCGCGAAGAATCCATTGAAGGTCAGATCCGGGAATGCACCGCCTATGCGGAAAAGAACGGCTTCACGGTGGTGAAGCATTACATTGACCGTGCCATCTCCGCCAAGACCGATAACCGCCCGCAGTTCCAGCAGATGATCAAGGACAGTGAGCGTGGCATCTTTGACATCATCATTGTCTGGAAGCTCGACCGCTTTGCCCGAAACCGCTACGACAGTGCCCGGTACAAGACTCAGCTGAAGCGGAACGGCGTGAAACTGGTATCGGCAACGGAAGTTATTTCGGCTGGCCCGGAGGGCATTATTCTGGAATCGGTGCTGGAAGGCTACGCCGAATATTACTCTGCTGACCTGTCTGAAAAGGTCGTACGCGGCATGACCGAGAACGCTCTCAAGGGCATTTATAATGGTGGCACGATTCCGTTCGGCTACATGATCGATGAGACCCGGCATTACCAGCCAGACCCGCTGCTGGCTCCGTATGTGGAGCAGACGTTCCAGAAGTATGCGGACGGTGCGACCATGACTGACCTGCGGGATTGGTTAAAGGCACACAACATCAAAAATTCAATGGGCGGGGAGATGTCCTACAATACGATTCAGCGGATGCTGAGTAACCGCCGGTACATCGGCGAACTTCGCTTGCGGGATGTGGTACAGCCCAATGCGATCCCGGCTCTCGTGTCAGAGGACTTGTTCAACAAGGTGCAGGAAAAGCTGGTGAAAAATAAAAAGGCCCCTGCCCGTCATAAGGCAGAAGATACCTATCTGCTGACCACCAAGCTGTACTGCGGTAAGTGTGGAGCGCTGATGTTCGGAGAAAGCGGTGTCAGCCACACCGGGAAAATGTATACCTACTACAAGTGTGCCGCCGCCAAGAAGAAAAAGACCTGCGATAAAAAGGCCGTGCGGAAACAGTGGCTGGAAGATCTGGTGGTCAACGAAACCATGCGGAATATGCAGCTCTTGAAACGATACAGAAATGCAGCGATATCCTCAGCCTGCATCTGGCGGTCACACCTCAGACCGTGAACATGGTGGACGCAGGTTTTCTGGCGGGCATGAAGGACGGTGCATTTTCATCGTCAACACTGCCCGCGGCGACCTTGTGGCCAGCGCCGCCCTTGCCAAAGCCCTGTGCAGCGGCAAGATCGCCGGAGCCGGACTGGACACCATTGCGCCGGAACCGGTCACAACGGAAAATCCGCTGCTCAGCCTGCCGCATGATCGCCGCGGCGATCCGGGCGGTGCAAAGCGGACAGCGGCCGGAAAATATCGTGAACGGGTTATAATAAAAAGCAAAACAAAAACACCCTTACAGCTGAAATGGAAAAGCCGTGAGGGTGTTTTTGCTTGTACGGCAACCGCACATATGGGAGGTTGTTATTGTCTGTTTTTGGCGGGCGGGTCCGGCTTCATGGCTTCCAGTGCAGTGCCCAGCTCCTTCGGCTGAAGAGGGCCGGCGCAGTCCGCGGAAGAGCTTTGCAGCTTTTCCAGCAGGGAAACGGAAGTGAAGCAGTTCAGGCCGCTGCAGTTGATCAGCTGCACGCCCGGTGTGGTAAAAACGGAAAAGACCTCGACCTGAGATGCATTCAGCTGGGGCAGAAGAGACGCAAGAGCTGCCTGCTGCGCGGTCTGATCCGGCAGGGGAGAGTGGATCGCCTTGGTCGTCTTATCCAGCTTCTGTGTCCAGTCGGCGGCTTTTCCGTTATTGGTAAGGGCACCGCCATAACCATAACATTTCAGGCCGATGACACGATGCTGCGTGATGAGCACGAGCGAAAGATTGGTTTTGGTCTTGCCGTCCGAAAGCTGGCCGGGCATGACGATGTACCAGTGATTTTTGCGCACCAGCTTCATCAGAGAGGAAACGAACTGCAGAATGTCCTTCTGGGATCCGTTGCGGGAAGAGGAAGACACCGCTGCACAAGCAGCTTCTTCCGAGGGCAGCTGCCCCAGAATGTTGCGTCCCTTACCCCACAGGGTCAGATCACCGCTTTTCTTTTTTCGGTACAAAGCCGGCAGGGAAAAAACAACAAGGACAGCCAGAACGATCAGTGTAATTGTATTTTGTGTCATTTGGATACCTCATAAGGGGGATTGAAATAAAAAAGATAAACAAAAAGGAGCTGCTGCACAGTGTTTGTGCGGCGGCTCTTTTTTTGCCTGCGGAGGACTTGACAAGAATGATATAAAGTGATATGATTTTGATATCATAAAGAAATGCTTCCGACCCTAATAAGGAGGG
>SKEJ01001260.1_pt1 | contig 14125 bp, 7 predicted proteins | sample 4826721 | NCBI WGS metagenome assembly SKEJ01 (sample SAMN11008812, study PRJNA524170) | human gut metagenome | biome: Human fecal sample; material: Feces; isolation source: fecal sample from pouch patient p31 | host: Homo sapiens | place: Israel: Tel-Aviv | collected 2015-06-02 | reverse complement strand
CGGCAGATGCCCTCCAGGATGGCGTTGCGGCTCTGCGGGTCGACCGCCACCGTGGGCTCGTCAAAGAAGATGAGCTCGGGCTTGTGCGCGATACCGCAGGCGATGTTGAGGCGACGCGCCAGGCCGCCCGAGAGCTTGCCGGGGCGAAACTTGGTAAAGTCGCCCAGCCCGACAAAGTCGATCGCCTCGTCCACCAGCGCGCGGCGGCGCTTGCGGTCGTTGACGTAAAGGCTGCAGAAATAGTCGATGTTCTCGCGCACCGTAAGCTCGTCAAACACCGCCACCTGCTGCGGCACCACACCGATGCGGCGCTTGAGGTCGTAGCGGGCGGGCGTCATGGGCTCGCCGAACAGCTCGATGGTGCCTTTGTCGTAGGCGAGCAGCTGCAGAATGCAGTTGATGGACGTGGTCTTGCCCGAGCCGTTGGGGCCCAGCAGGCCAAAGATCTCGCCGGGGGCGATGCTCAGGCTAAAGTGGTCGAGCGCGATAAGGTCGTCGTAGCGCTTGACGAGGTTTTCGACGTGGACGATGTCTGTCATGAGGCGGCCCTTCTGTTGATTGCGGCCCGGTACGATTGCATCATCGCAGGAGCGAGCGGCGCGCACCAGTGAGCTTTGTCACGAGTGCGGAGCTTGGCCGTGCGGCCTGCCGACGTCCCCGCTTTGCCGCGTGGGAGGAATGTCACGGTTGCGCAGGCGGTCCCTCCACCACGCGCGGCTTCGCGTACAATACCCGTATGAACAGGCTTTTCGACAAATCGATCGTGCTGGCGTGCTGTATTGCGGCCGCCATGGGTCTTGCTGTGGACGCTCGCCTGGTCGCGGCGTTTTGCCTTGGCGTTATTGCCACCTCGCTGGCCGAGGTCGTACAGGGAAACCGCGCCCGCCGTGTGAGCGAGGCCGCGAGCTACGCCTGCATCATCGCGGCTGTCTTCGTGCCGCCGTTTGTGCCGTTTGCGCCTCTCGCTCTCTATGACATCGCGCGACGCGTTCGCCGTGAACGAATCTGGCCCGCGCTGGCGATTGGCGCCGTGTTTGTCTGCGCGCTTGTCGCGGACCTTCGTGGTGGCGTGCTCACCACCCGAACGCTGCTGTTAACCGCCATCCTTTCGGTTGCCGCCACCTTGCTATCGCTACGCACCGCCCAGTTGGAGCGCGAGCAGCGGCGCATGCGCCGCACCCGCGACGAGCTGCAGGAACGAGCCCTCGCGCTCGAGGCGCGCAACCGCGATCTTGCCGATCGCCAGGACTACGAAGTCGAGCTCGCGACGCTCGCCGAACGCGCCCGCATCGCGCGCGAGATCCACGATAACGTCGGGCACCAGCTCACGCGCGCCTCACTGCAGGCCGAAGCCCTACGCGTGGTCCACGCCGACGAGCCTGGCGTCGCCGCCGATTTCGCCGACGTTAAACGCACGGTTGACGAGGCGCTCCAGCTTGTGCGCACCAGCGTCCACGCGCTCAACGACAACGCTGTCGACCTTTCCGTGCAGCTCGAACACATTGTTGAAGGCGCGCACTCGGACGGCGGTCCGCAGATTGAGCTTGAAGTTTTGGCCGAGCATGCGCCCGCAATTGTCGCCAACTGCTTTGCAGCGGTCCTGCGCGAGGCACTCTCCAATACCATGCGCCACGCTTGCGCCCAGACCGTCACCGTACGGTGCATGGAGCACCCGTCGTTTTACCAGCTCATCGTTACCGATGATGGCGCGGACGCGACCCCGGCGAGCAGCAGCAACGTCGTAGAAGGCATGGGGCTCGCCTCCATGCGCGAGCGCGTCGAGGCGCTTGGCGGAACCTTCACCGCCGGCCTGCGCGTCGGCGCCCCCGGCTGGCGCGTGTTTGCCACCGTCCCCAAACAGCAAGGAGATGACGCCCGATGAGGCTCATCGTTGTCGACGACGACCGCTTGGTGGTCGATTCGCTCAAGATTATCCTGGGCGCTCAGCCGCAGATCGAAGTGGTGGATACCGGTGCCAACGGCGACGATGCGGTGGCGCTCTACGCCGAGCACGCACCCGATATCGCGCTGCTCGACATCCAGATGCCGGGGCGTGACGGCCTTTCGGCGGCACGCGAAATCCTTGAGCGCGACCCCACGGCGCGCGTGGTGTTTCTGACAACATTCTCGGATGACGAGTACATTGTGTCGGCGCTCAAGCTGGGCGCCCGCGGTTACCTGATCAAGACTGATGTCGCCGCCATTCCGCCGGCGTTGGCACAGGTCATGGGCGGCAAACGCGTGCTCGAGGGCAAGGCGATCGAGGATATCGATTTTGATGGGGCGGGCACCGAAGCCGACGCGCCCCGCCGGCCCGCGGCCTTTGCCGGCCTAACCGACCGCGAGTTCGAAGTCGCCGAGCTCATCGCCCGCGGCCTCGACAACAAGGAGATTGCCGCCACGGCTTATATGGGAGAAGGCACGGTGCGCAACCACATCAGCTCAATCCTAGCCAAAATGGGGCTACGCAACCGTACGCAAATCGCCATTGCATACCTGCGAGGGTAATTACCCAACGACCGACCAGCCCGGCATAACAAAATGGCTGCCACCGATTTAATACCATTTCAAAACTATGCCGGATTACTACGATGAATCGCCCACCATCGACCACGGTAAATTGCGCGCTTACAAAACCGCAGGTAGAACGCTTGCAATATTTTGAAAAATGCAGCCACGGTCGGGAATGTCAAATTCATCGTAGTAAACCGGCATAGTTTTGTTCGGGCGGCCCTGCACGAGTGTCTCCGCCAGCCTCGCGGGACCAAAATGATCCGTTTTCCTCCGTCCCCAAGGGATCAGCCGGAACCGCCCGCCACGAAATCGGCCCATCTACTACGTTTGACTCGATACCCCTGACCATACCTTCGTTTTGAACAAAACCGCAGGCGTTCTACCTGCGGTTTTGTTTTCGCGTTTTTTGGCATGGTTGGGGGTAAGGGACTAAACGTAGTAGATGGGCCGGTTTCGTGGCAAGCCCTTCTCGCCTACGCACAAAAGCGCCGCCACGGAGGAGGGAGATACCTCCGTGGCGGCTGGGGGTGGGGTGAGGGGCTACATTTTTGGCTTTTCGCCAGCGGCCCGGGGCCTTTTGGCCCCGGGCGCTACCAGCGTGCCTAGCGCTTACGGATACCCCAGACCAGGGCTCCGACGCCGGCCATGGCAATAACAAATGCCATGAGCAGTGCGGCTGCCTGCTGGTCACCCGTGGTGGGCAGGAAACCCTTGACCGTCTTGACGATGTTCGTCACGGTCTTGGGCGTGCCGGGGTCGGGCGTCGGCACGGGCGTTTCGGGCTTCTTGTACATGTTGTTAAACACGATGCCCTCGACGCTCTTGTCGCCCTTGGCATAGGCGACGCTCGCCTTGAGGTTACCCTCGCCGTCGTCGACCACGTTGACGGTCGCGGTAAAGACGGACTTGTCATAGGTCATACCGGTCTCGTCGCCCTTGACCTCGCTGATGGTATAGACGTACGTACCGGGCTCGTCGTACTCGAACTTGTCGAAGTTGATCTTGCCGTCGGCATCGTTGGCAACCGTAGACTCGATGTCCTCGCCAACGAGCTTAAAGCTAAACTCGTCCTTCTTGAGTTCGCGTCCCTCGAGCACCTTGATAGCGCCGATGGAAACCTGCGCAGGCATGGCGTGATACTTGTTGGTAAAGCCAGCCGACTCGGTGGTTCCCTCGAGCTTGTGCGTCGCGGTCAGCGTGCCGTCGCCGTTGTCGGAGACGGTGGTCACGACGGTGTAGGTCGTGCCGTCATAGGTGACGCCCTTGTACAGGCCGAGCGCGTTGGGGCAAGCCTCGCGCAGCGTGTACGTGTGCGTGCCGGGTGCCTCGTAGCGAATCGGGCTCAGCGTCACGGTGCCGTTAGCGTCGTTGGTGCCGTTAGCGACAACCACGTCGTCCTCGAGCAGCTCAAACGTGAACTCGCCTGCTGCAAGGTCGCGTCCAGTCAGGCGCTTGACCGTCTTGACCTGATCGGTCACGGACGAATCGGTAGGTGCCACGCCGTAGGTGTTGGAAAACGTGAAGGCAGCACCGTCGTCGCCTTCGCGCTTGACGCTCAGATGCCCGGCACCGTCGTCAGACACGGTGTAAGAAACCTTGCGCGTGGCGTTGGTGTCATTGGTCACGCCAGGGGCACTACCGGACTCGGTCACCGTGTAAGTAAAGGTGTGCGAGCGCGGAGCGGTGGGGGCTGCGGGCTCGGGCTCGTCGCTGGGCTCGTCGGCGTTGGCATCGGTGTCGGCCTCTTCAGCCTCTGCCTCGTCGGCCTCTGCCTCGTCGGCCTCTGCCTCGTCGGCCTCTGCCTCGTCGGCCTCGGCTTCGTCAGCTTCGTCTGCCTCGGCCTTATCGGTCGCATCGTCCGTCACGCCCAGAGCGCGGTTGAGGTCCTCGAGCGTAAAGTGAATCTTGCCAAAGTCCACGTTGCCAGCCGCGTCGTTGGTTGCGGTCGTGCGCTCGGGCATCGGGGCACCAGCCTCGTCGGCGGTCACGGTAAAGGTGAACTTGCCCGTGATGTCAGCCGGGGTCAGGCCCTCGGCGACCTGGAGCTTCTTAGTACCGGTGAGCGCGGCATCCACGGCGTCGGCGCCGTAGACGTTCTCGAACAAGGGCTCGACGCCGCCGTAGTCGACCGTCGCCGTCAGGGTACCGTCACCGTTGTCGACGACGATAACCTTAAAGCCAAAGCTCCACGTTGTAGCGGAAACGCCATTCGGCAGCCCGAATAAATCTTCGTAGGCCGTGTAGTTAATAGTCCAGGCAAGCTTGCCGTCCTTATCGGTACGATAAGCAAGTCCAGCAGCCTCAAGATTAGCAAGCATCTTGGTGTCGTAGTGCAGCGTATCAAAGCTCACGTGCCCGCCGATATTGGGCTTGAGGTTTTCGTATGCCACAAGCTCGCCCTGATAGGCGATGCCGAACCAGAACTCGCCGTCGGCCATCGGACGACCGGTCAGAGTCTTGGTGGCAACGACCTGAGCAGCGGTGCCACCAGGCGTGTTGGTCGTAGCGCTGTAACTGTTGTGGAACGGCACCAGGGCCTTCTCGACCTTGTTCTCGCCACTCTTGTGGACCGTTTCATGCGTGCCCTCGGGACCACCGGAAACGGTCGTCGTAGCAGTGAGCGTACCGGCGGTGTCGTCGGCGATGGCGATCGTCACCGTGCGTACGGCGTCATCGTAGGTGTAACCGGGCTGGCCGTCGTTCTTTTCGGCCACGGTGTACTTGAAGGTCTTGCCGGCATCAGCCTGCGTAAATTTAACCTCATGACCAGCCAGAATGTCGATCAGTCCGACCGTTGCCTCTGCTGCTTCGGGGGACTTGAAGCTGTTGGCCCCGGGCAGCAGACCGAGCGCGCGAGCCGAAGCGTCGTCAGCAGGTTTCACGGTAAAGGTGAACTGGCCCTCGGTCATGGGGCGGCCGTCCAGATACTTGCTGAGCCACAGACCGCCGGCCGCGGTGTAGTTAAGCTCAGTGCGGTACGTGTTGGTAAAGCGTCCGTTTTCCTTCTTGGTAACGTTGGCGGTCAGGTCGCCATCGCCGTCCTCGGTCACGGTTACTTCGGCGGTCGCGACGTGGGAGTCATACGTCATGCCGACCGTATTACCCGCGTTCTCGCGGATCTCGTACTTGTAGGTTCCGGCAGCCGTGTAGCGAATCTTGCCGAACTTGATGGCGGCAATGCCGTCCTTCGCATCGTGCTTGCTCACGGTTACGGTCGCAGGATCGGGGAGCGGGGCGCCATCGGGGGCGGTAATGGTAAAGCTGAACTCGTCCCCATCCGTCCACTCGCGGCCGCTGATGACCTTGCTCAGGTCAAAGTCGAGCTCTGCATCGAGCGGGGTCACGCTGTAGGTGTTCTTGAAGGTCGCAGGCGTGGCGCTCTTCAGCTCGTGCGTAGCGCTGAGGGTACCGTCACCGTTGTCGGTAATGGTGGTCTCGATGGTGTACTTGGTGTCGCTGTACGTGATGCCCTTGCTGGTGGTTCCGCCGTTGACCTCGCGCAGCGTGTAAGTGTGCTTGCCGGGCTTGTCGTATGCGACCTTGCCCATCGTGATCGCGCCGTCGGCAGCGTTAGTGCCGGTAGTGACGACCTTGTCGCCCTCGACGAGCTCGAAGGAGAACTCGCCTTCCTTGAGCTCACGCCCGGTCAGGACCTTGTTCGCGGTGATCTGGTCGGTGACGCTCGTCTCGACAGGCGTCACGTTATAGGTATTGGTGAACGTAAATGCCACATCGCCGTCCGGCTTGCGGGATACGATCAGATTACCCTTGCCGTCATCGGTCACGGTGAAGGAAACCTCGCGCGACAGCTTGGCGTCGTTGGTCACGCCAGCGACCTCGCCGGACTCGGTCACGGTGTAGATAAAGGTGTGCTCGCGCTTCTCGGGCTTCTCGCCCAGAGCCTTGTTAAGGTCGTCGAGCGTAAAGGTGATCTTGCCAAAGTCGACCTTGCCCCTGGCATCATTGGTCACGCTCGCGTTCGCGGGCATGGGTGCGCCCTCTTCACCGGTCACGGTAAAGGTGAACTTGCCGGCAATGTCAGCCGGGGTCAAGCCGTCGACGACCTGCAGGTTCTTGATGCCCACAAGCGGTGCCTCGGCAGCATTCGTGGTGTAGGCGTTCTTGAACTCGATGCTCTTGACGTCCTTGGTGCCCTTCAGCTCGTGCGTAGCGACCAGCTGGCCCTTGCCGTTGTCGGCAATGGTCGTCACGATAGTGTAGGTCGTGTCGTCGTAGGTGATGCCGGCGGTGTTCCCCTTGACCTCGCGCAGCATGTAGGTGTGCCGACCGATCCCGGCGTACTTGATGGTGCTGAACGTCACCTTGCCGTCGGCGCTGCTTGCAACGGTCTCGACAGGCTTAACTTCCTTGTCCATGATTTCGAGCAGCTCAAAGCTGAACTCGCCTTCCGCCAAGTCGCGCCCGGTCAGGGACTTGGTCACGTCAATCTTGTCGGTAACGCTGGACTCAACAGGCTCCGCAGTGTAGACGTTCTTGAACTCGGTCTCGTCGGCTTCGCTCCAAGTCACCTTCACAGCGGCGCTGAGCTCGCCCTTCTTGTTGGGCGTTACCGTCACGGTGATCTCCGCGACGTTCTTGCTGTAGGCGATGCCGTCAATCGTGGTCCCGGCGTGCTTTTCACTGACCTTGTAGACGTACGTGCCAGGTTCGGTGTATTCGACCGCACCGAAGTCGATGGCAGCCTTGCCCTGGGCGTCTAGGTCGGCCTTGCGCACGATCGCAGTCGTAGTCGCAGGCATCGGGGCGCCGTTCTCGGACGTCAGGCCAAACTCAAACGCGTCAGCATCCGTCCAGGCGCGGCCCTCGAGCACCTTGGTTAGACCAAAGCTGGCCTTGGTGTTCACCATTGCCGGCGTCATGTCATACGCAAAGCTGATCTTGCCGTTGTTGCCCAGGTAGGAATTGACATGCGTCGCGGCCGCCTTGGCGGACATGTTGTTCCACTTGGGGTTGAGAACGTCGGTCGCGGTGCCAGTGTTGTTGTCGCCCACACTCTCCTTGGTGGTGTGGAGCTCGTCGATAAAGGCTAGGCGCGCGGTTCCCACGCTAAACGAAAGGTTGCCGCCCTCGTCGGCAACAATAGCGCCGTCAAACTTCGCAGCGTCGCCGCCGATAAACTCGATGACGGTGGTGGCGGGCTTGGCCTCGCCGTTCTCGCCCTGCTCCTCAAACTCATCCTTGTAGTAATAGGTGCCGGTATCTGCCAGTGAATTCTTTGCGGGCTGTGTGCAGTCCTTGTCCGTGTAAATGGGAGTCTGCTTCTGGAAGTAGTAGTAGCGGTTGGTGTCGGCCGGCTCAAAGGTCGCAACCGTATCACCCAACGCACCACCGCTCCACTTGTTCGCGTAGAAGCTCACGGTCTTGGTGCCGTCAACGACAGTCGTATTATGCTCGATGTAGTCCTTGAGCCCCGTGACCTTCTCGGGCGTAAACAGGTTGTCAAGTGCGGCGCTCTTCACGCTCGAGGCATACTTCACCTGAATGGGCTTAACGTTGTCGACCGAAAGCTTGCCGTCTACGGTCTTAAAGTGGCTCAGCGGAATCAACGACGCAGGAATGTTAACCGTTACGATATCGCCCTTCTGGGGATTGTCAGCGCCAGCACGCTGCACGGTGATGAGCAGGTCTTTTGCCTTGCCGGTGAACTCGTATGTGTCGGTATTGGTTTCTTTGTTGAACGTCTTGCTCGCCTCGGTAAACGGCGTGCCGTTGATGACGACTTCGGTAAATCCGTCGACCCGCATAAAGTCGCCCAGCTCGTCGGTAAACGTGATGTAGCCGGACTTGGTCTCGTCGTAGCCCTTATGGATTTCGGTCGGATAAGGCGCCTCCGATGTGATGGCCTGTGAGATGTCGTCGAAGACCTTCTTGAGCTCTTCGGCATTGGTCGCCGACTTGTAGTAGTCGGAGTTTTCCGCGCGTGTGCCAAGCTTGTCGCTCACATACGACGTGGCATCGGGATAATTACTCGACACGGCGTGCATAAACTTGTTGACGTCGCTTGTCCCCTCTTTCGAGGGATCGTCAGCGGGGTCCGCTCCACTAAAGATGCCGATGGTATAAACGGTGGCTTTGCCATCCTTCATCTTCTTGGCAGCCGTCACGGCACCCTTGGCGACGTCAGAATCAAACTCGCTGAAGCTCGTTGGCTTGCCGTCGGTAAAGAACACAACGATCTTCTTGGCATCTGCGCGGCCAGAAGTGATATCCCCGGCCAGTTCCAGACCATAGTCGGCACGCGTGGCACCGCTTGGTTTGATTCCAGCAACTGTATCCTCAAGAACTTTCACGTTGCCGCCAGAGCAATCGGTCAAACCCTTCATCACCTGCGAGTTGTTGTACCAAAATTGCCCTTTCTTGTACTGGTCATTGCCGACCTTATTGGTCTTATCACCCGCAAACTTAACAATGGCAACCCTGTGCTGCCTATCGACACCCTCGATACCCTCGTTTTGCTTGGCAATGGTATTGATAAAGCTGTTCGCAGCGCTCTTCAGTGCATCGATACGCTTGGTGGAATCTCCGCCACCCATAGGATCATCCATCGAGCCAGAGGCATCCAGCACCATCACGATGTCAAGCGGCGTGGTGACCGTCACGGTTGAATTAGACGTCGAGGACATCGCCGAAAGCGTGGTCAAAAAGTCCGACTCTTCGTTTTCCTCGGTTGCCTTGACCGTCTTGTCGGTCCAGATTCGACCGACGTTTTGGGTCGTTACCTTATTGCCACCGTGGCCTGCCGCCCAGATTTCCCAGCGACCGCTGGTGTCGGGGTCGGCGACCTTTCCGGTCATTATCGGTCCGTCCATTCCTGTGCTGGACCTGGCGTTGGCCTCGGGCAGCATGGCGAATGCTGCGGCTGGCAACACCAGCACTACGGCCAGTATCACCGCCAAGAGACCCCTCGTGTACTTACCCATCGTGTCTCCCTTCTCGCGGTCTCAGACCTTGCATCAGCCTAAAGTTACGGAATGAGACACAATTAGGGCAGGTGACACATGTTCCATATTCGGTTTTGAGCGTGAGACAAATGTCTCACCAAAGTTGAGACACGACGTTTTCGCAGGAAAACGGGTGCGACTCGGAGCCATCAGGCAAAAATGACCCACTTTCCTCCGTCCTTGGGGGATCAGGAGCTGTTACGGGTATGGTGCCATTTCAAAACTATGCCGGATTACGGGGCTAAAGTCGGAACCCTCATCCATACCTTCATTTTTTCAAAAACGGAAGGCTATCTACCTGCGGTTTTGTTTTTGCGTTTTTCTGCATGGTGGGAGGTTCGCTATCCAGCCCCGTAATCCGGCATAGTTTTGTTCGTGGCAGCCCAACCGCGCGTTCACGCGCGGGGCCGGTGGGGCATTTTTGCCCCACCGGCCCCTGTTCCAGCGCTATTCCAGCTTGGTTTCTACCGTGGGAGTCTTATCCGCCGCAACTGGAGTACGGGCGGTGTCCATGCTCAGGCAGTGTTTGGGGCAGCTTTCGATGCACTCGCCGCACACCACGCAGGCATACGGATCGATCGACCACGTTCCGCCCTTTCGATCGACCGCGAGCGCGCCCGCCGGGCAGCGACGCGCGCACATGCCGCAGCAAATGCACACGTCCATGTCGTTAACGATGTGCCCGCGCAGGCGCTCGGGCGCCGCGAGCTTCTCCTGCGGATAGCACACCGTTACCGGCTGCTTGACCATAGAACCCAAGGCCGTCTTGGCAAATGTCAGCAAACTCATGCCGCGCCTACCTTTCCGTGCAGCTAATGCAGGGGTCGATGGTCAGGATAATCATGGGCACGTTGGCAAGGAGCACGCCCTGCAGTGCATGCGTCAGACCCGCCAGGTTCTGCGACGTCGGCGTGCGCACGCGAAAACGGTCCAGGTTCTTGGTGCCGTTGCCGCGCACATAGTAATACGCCTCGCCGCGCGGCTGCTCAATCACAACCTCGCCGCGCGCGCCGTCGGCCGGTGTGAGCTTGGTACGCCCGCCGATGCCGTCGTGCGGAATCTTGCCGACAAGCTCCTTGATAATGTCCATGGCCTGCGTGACCTCGGCGCAACGCACCTGGCAGCGGGCATAGCAGTCGCCATCGGTAGCAACGATGGGCTCAAATGCAGCCAGGTCCGCATAGGCACCGTCACCGAACATGCGCACGTCGTAATCCACGCCCGAGGCGCGGCCGAACGGGCCGACCATCGAAAGCTCCAGCGCGTCCTTCTTGCTGATCACGCCCACGCCATGCAGGCGCTCGCCGCAGCTGGCGTCGTCCAAAAACGTATGCACCAGGGTCTCGTAGTCGGGGCGCATGGCGTCGAGCGTCTGGACAATGCCCGCCAGCTCGGAGTCCTCAATGTCGTGCTTAAGGCCGCCGATCTCGTTAATCGAAAGGATCACGCGGCCGCCGCAGGTGCTCTCGAAGATCTTGAGAATCTGCTCGCGCAGGGTCCACGACCGATAGAACAGTGCCTCGAAGCCAAAGGCATCGGCGAGCAGGCCCAGCCACAGCAGGTGCGAGTGAATGCGCGAAAGCTCGTGCAAAATGGTACGGATATACTGCACGCGGCCAGGTACCTCGATGTCGAGCATGCGCTCGCAGGCGCTGGCATAGCCGCAGCTGTGGCCCACGGCGCAGATGCCGCAGATGCGCTCGGCGATGTAGCCAAACTGGTGCATGTCGCGCTTTTCGGTGAGCTTCTCGAGTCCGCGGTGCACAAAGCCGATCTGCGGAATTGCCTCGAGAACGCGGTCGTCCTCAATCACCAGGTCCAGATGAAGCGGCTCGGGCAGCACCGGGTGCTGCGGGCCAAACGGAATGACGGAGCGATGTGCCATGGGCCTTACGCCTCCTTTTTCTGCTTGTCGCGGGCGGCCTTGGCGGCAAGCGCCGCGCGGACCTTGGCTGCTTTCTCGGGATCCATGGCAGCGAGCTTTGCCTCCATCTCGGCAGCCTTGAGCGCGGCCTTCGCAGCAGCCTCATCGTGCTGAGCATCGGAGCCCGCGGCATCGCCGGCGCTCGCAGCGCCCTCCCCTGCAGCAGCTGCAGCGGCGGCCTTTTCGGCCGCGGCCTTGCGCGCCTTGGCCTCGGCAGCGGCACGGACCTTCATGGCCTTCTCGCGCGCGGCCTTTACCTCGGGCGTGATAACGCTCATGGGCTCGGCAGTCGAGACCTGGTAGAAAAAGCCCTTAAAGTCGATCTGCATGTCGGTGATGGCAAGACCAAACAGGTCGTGAGTCTCATTTTCAAACGGGAACACCGCCGGATAATATGAGCTGATGGACGGAATCTCCTGGTACTGGTCGATGCCCTCAACCACCAGGTTCTCGATCGCATAGCTCCCGTCCTGCGCAATATGCTCCTGAGCGGCACGAACGTTGATAAACGTATAGACCAAGCGGTACGAGCCGTCATCTACGTTGCGCTCAGCGTGCATCTGCACAAAGCGCGCGCCGACGCCCTTGAGCACCTGGACATGCGGCAGGAGCTCGTCAATCCCAACGGTGGTATAGATTGCCTTTTGCATTACTCGGCCTCCCTTGCAGCGGCGGGCGTCTCAGCAGGTGCGTCGCCAGCGGCATGCGCGTCGCCGGCCCCAGCCGCAGTCACAAACCCGTCCTCGCCCAGCTCAACGCCACCGTCCCAAGTAGCGGCACCGCCCACGGTAAGCGGGTCGCCGCCGGCGCGCATCACGGCCTCCTTCTGGTCCAGGATGCCGCACGCCTCCACGATGGCATCGATCACCGTCTCGGGGCGAATGGCGCACCCGGGCGCGTACACGTCCACGGGAATCGCGCGGTCCACGCCGCCGATCACGTTATAGGCATCGCGGAACACGCCGCCCGAACACGCGCAGATGCCGCACGCCACCACGCACTTGGGCTCGAGCATCTGGTTGTAGATCTGGCGCACGACAGGCAGGTTCTGGGCATTGACCGACCCCGTCACCAAAAAGATATCCGCATGCTTGGGGTTGCCGGTGTTGACCACGCCAAAGCGCTCCGCATCGAACAGCGGCGTGAGCGAGGCCAGCACCTCGATATCGCATCCGTTGCAGCTCGAACCGTCGTAATGAATAACCCACGGCGAGCGCGACATTTTATGATCCATGGATGCCGCCTCCTAAATAAACACGTCGACAAGGATGGGCATAAGGTTGAGCAGGCCAAACACCAGCGCTACGGCCCATCCGAGCTTAAAGCAGCTGCGCCAGGTGCTGCGCGCGAAGGTGTTGTCGATCAGGACCTCGACAAAGTACGTCGCGGCCATCACGACCAGGGCCACAACCCAGCTCACGGGGTTGTCCCAAACAAAGAACATGCCCACCCACATCAAAAACAGCACGGTCTCGCACCAGTGCATAAGGGTCATCTTGGCCAGCGTGCCGCCGCTCATCTCGGTGGCGACGCCCTGGACGATCTCCTGATGCGCGTGATGCGAGTACGAAAGGTCAAACGGCGACTTGCGCAGCTTGATGGTAAGCACCGCGAGCAGCGCCAGGAAAATGGGCGCGCTGTACACGATGATGGGGGCCGACTGCCCCGTCACGGCGATGGAGTCGAAGCTATCGGTGGCAAGGTACAGGCCCACGCTCATCAGCAGAACGGCGGGCTCGTAGCTCATAACCTGCAGCAGCTCGCGGTCGGCACCGACCTGCGCAAACGGGCTTTGCGTCGAGGCGGACGCCAGCACTACAAAGATCGCAGCGAGGGTAACCATAAAGGCGCATAACAGCGTGTTGGAACCCGACACAAAGATGCCGCCGCCCACCACGGTAAAGACGAGCGCGCACGCCATGTAGGTATCGTCCACGGTGTTTACGCTGGCAGGGGCTTTGCGCAGGAGCTTGGCTACATCGTAGAACGGTTGCAGCAGGCGCGGTCCCACGCGGCCCTGCATGCGGGCGGACAGCTTGCGGTCGATGCCGTCGATCAGGCCACCAACCAAAGGCGCCAGCAGGGCAAACGCCACGGTGCCTATAAAGATGCCCACGACGCCCGAGCCTTCGAAATACTTGCCGCGCAGCACCGAGGGCTCGCCCATGGCGAGCGTATCGGGACCAATCCATGCGCAGCATAGCAGCGCGAACAGAATGATGCCACAGCACACGATGCTGCCCGCGGGGCCAATACGCTTCTCGCCAAGGGCGTCCTCCAGGTACCAATTGCGCTTTTCGGCCTTCACCTCGTGTCCCATCGAGCCGCGGAAATGACGGTAATTGTCGGTTCCCACGCCCGAAAGATATACGTTTACGTGCGGTTTGTTGCTCACGCGGAATGAAGTTAGCAGCACCACGGCGATAAAAGCCACGATAACCACCATTAGATACATGGCATCCTTGCCAATAACATACGGAACGCGGCCAAACACCATGGCCAAGTAAGGCGACACCAGACCGCTCGAGATAATCGGGAACGCTACACAGCACAGAATCAGCAGCGCGGCGATAGTGTTGAGCGCTATCCATTCGGTCTTATGGACATTGCCCTCCACGTTTTCGGCCGTAGAATCCACGCCCGAGAGCTTGGCGAGCCACTTGCCCCAGAAGAAGAACGTCGCGGCCGAGCCAAAGGCCAGCACCATGATCATGAGCACATTGCC
>SKEJ01001247.1_pt1 | contig 14214 bp, 13 predicted proteins | sample 4826721 | NCBI WGS metagenome assembly SKEJ01 (sample SAMN11008812, study PRJNA524170) | human gut metagenome | biome: Human fecal sample; material: Feces; isolation source: fecal sample from pouch patient p31 | host: Homo sapiens | place: Israel: Tel-Aviv | collected 2015-06-02 | reverse complement strand
CTTCATATACTCTAAGCACAAGGAGGTTGAGGCTTGGCTATGAACCACAGTTTAGCAAAAGTACACCCGGAGCTTGTTTCGGAGTGGTCGGAGAAGAATTTAACGCTTACGCCTGTAACATTACGTTCGGTTCAAATAAAAATGAAATCCAGCAGAGGTGCCCAACAGCGATGGTATTCTACGGTCAGGACACCGGCTGCAAGCTGCAGGAAAATCACGATGAGCTGAGCGTTCTGCTGCCGCTTGAGGAGTTTGAGCATAACATCCTGCACCATCTCGAGCAGGTGGATGGCATTGTGCTGCGCTGTCGCGAGGAAGATCCATCAGGCAGGCAAGGACTCGCTGCCGCTGGAAAACGAATAACAAAACCGCTGCTATGAGGAAAAACTCACAGCAGCGGTTGTGGCTTGTCTGCAGAAAATCAGGTGCAGTAACGGAACATCTTATCCGTCATAATGCGGGCGAAGATCAATCCGAGCGGGAGCTCAAGAATGATGCCGCAGGTCATTTCGGCAATCTTGAGACAGCCTGCCGCTACCGAAACGGTTGTGCAGAGCACAAGCGTCAGGTAGTGCTTGGACAGCTTGCAGCGCACGGCGTTGCTGACACCTGTACGGGTCAGCGTAAGCGTAAGCGTCTGCGAAAACGCCTGCTCCGATGTTCCATCTGACAACATCGGAGCAGGCGATAAAAAAGGGGAGTCAGCGGGTAGCCTTCAGGCGTGCCATAGCACGGGCCAGAGCCGCTTTGGAGAGATGATATTCACGAATACTCTGCTTCTGGCGCAGCCGTTCTTCCGCGCGCTCTTTGGCGCGTTCGGCACGCGCACGGTCGATTTCGTCAGGACGTTCGGCGCTGGATACCAGAAGAATGCAGTAGTCCGGCATAATTTCTGCGAAGCCGTCGCTGACAACGACCTCGTGCGGTGTGCCGTCTGTCTGGAACCGCACCGTACCCGGACGGAGTGCGGTAACGACCGGCTCATGTCCCGGCTGCACGCCGTATTCACCGTCGAGTGCAGGCATAGTCAAATTGGTTGCCGGTCCGGTGTAAAACTGCCGGTCCGGCGTGATAATCTCCAGATAGAAGGTGTTCTCCATCAGAGTGCCCCCATATCCTTGGCCTTTTTGTGGACCTCGTCTACCGTGCCGACCATGGAGAAGGCAGCCTCCGGATACTGGTCGAGTTCACCGCCGAGCAGCGCTTCAAAGCCGCTGATGGTGTCCTCAAGCGTTACATAGCGCCCTTCCAGACCGGTAAACTGCTCGGCAACCGAGAACGGCTGCGAGAAATACTGCTGCATGCGGCGGGCACGATCGACAATGCGGCGGTCGTCTGCACCAAGCTCCTCCATACCGAGGATGGCGATGATGTCCTGCAGTTCGCGGTAACGCTGCAGCAGCTCCTGTGCGCCGCGTGCGACCTTGTAATGCCGCTCACCGACAATATCTGGCTCGAGGATACGCGAAGTGGAATCCAGCGGGTCAACGGCAGGATAGATGCCTTGCTCGACAATCTTACGGGAGAGGACGGTCTTGGCGTCCAGGTGGGTAAACGTGGTCGCCGGAGCCGGATCGGTCAGATCATCCGCCGGAACATAGACCGCCTGCACGGACGTGATTGCGCCGTCCTTGGTGGAGGCGATACGCTCCTGCAGAGCACCGACCTCATCAGCCAGCGTCGGCTGGTAGCCGACCGCCGAGGGCATGCGGCCCATCAGTGCGGAAATCTCCGAGCCTGCCTGTACATAGCGGAAAATATTGTCGATAAACAGCAGCACGTTCTGCTTTTTCACATCGCGGAAGTATTCCGCCATGGTCAGACCGGTCAGCGCAACACGCATACGCGCTCCGGGCGGTTCGTTCATCTGGCCGAACACGAGCGCGGTCTTGCTCAGTACGCCAGATTCCGCCATCTCGCGCCACAGGTCGTTGCCCTCTCGCGTGCGTTCGCCGACACCGGTGAAGATGGAGTAGCCGCCGTGCTCGGTGGCGATGTTGTGGATCAGCTCCTGAATGAGCACGGTCTTGCCGACACCGGCGCCGCCGAACAGACCAATCTTGCCGCCCTTGGCATACGGCGCGAGCAGGTCGATGACCTTGATGCCGGTCTCGAGAATCTCGGTCGTCGGGTTCTGCTGTGCAAAATCCGGCGGCGCACGGTGGATGGACCACTTTTCCGGTGCGTTTACATCGCCCTTTTCGTCGATCGGCTGACCGAGCACGTTGAACATGCGTCCAAGGGTCGCTTCACCGACCGGCGCTTCAATCGTGTGGCCGGTGGACAGCACCTCGTCGCCGCGGCCGATGCCCTCACTCGGGGAGAGCATGATGCAGCGCACGGTGTCGCCGCCGATGTGCTGTGCGACCTCCATCATGCGCGGCTGTCCGTCCGGTGCAACGGAGAGTGCTTCATTTATCTCAGGCAGGCTGCCGCCGTCAAAAGCAACGTCCACAACCGGACCTGTTACCTGTACCACGGTACCTTTGCGTTTCATAGTAATTTCCTCACTTTCTATGCGCGTCTGCCGTCTGCGAGAAAGCGGACGGTCCGCGTCGGAATCGGACGGCGGGGCTGCGGTGTTTCCGCGGCGCTGCCCTGTGTGCCGCCGACGATCTCGGTGATCTCCTGCGTGATGGCGGACTGCCGTGCGCGGTTGTAGTGCAGCGACAGCGATTTGAGCATATCGCGTGCGTTGTCGGTCGCGGAGTCCATTGCTGTCATGCGGGCATTCTGCTCGGCACAGAAGGACTCGACCAGCGCGCCGAACAGCTCACCCTTGACATAGCCGGGTACCAGATGCTCAAGTACGCGGTCTGCCGAGGGCACATACTGCACCATCTGATGATACGGTCCGTGTTCACTCGGACGCGGCTCCCATGGGAACGCGTCAATGTCGAGCGGCAGCAGCTTCTGCACGCGCGGCTCAAGCCGCATAGGCGTTACCATTTCGGTGTAAACAACGTACACGTCGTCCAGCTGACCTTCGCGGAACAGACGGATGAAAATATCCGCAATGTCCCGCGCACGGGCAATCGTCGGGTCCTGCACGGTGAACATGAACTCGCCGTCTACGCGAATGTCGCGCTCGGCGAAGTACGCGCGGCCCATCTGACCGATGAGGAACAGCGTTGGATCGTCCTCCTGCGCAAGATGCTTCTCGGCCAGACGCAGCACGTTGTGATTGTACGCACCGGCCAGTCCCTTGTCGCCCGTGATAACGATGTAGCCGGACTTGCGGCGCTTGACCTCGGGCCGCTTATCGAAATAAATATGCTCGATTTCCGGGGAATGGTGCAGAATATCGGCAATCGTGGAGCTGATCTTGAGAAAATACGGCTGCACATTGTTCAGCTGCTGCCGTGCCTTGCGCAGCTTGGAGGACGAGATCAGGTACATCGCGTTTGTGATCTTGAGCGTTTGCTGCACACTGTCAATGCGGGTGCGGATCTCCTTTATGCCTGCCATGCTGCACTCACCTGATCTTTATAGGTTTTCAGGGCTTCCCGGATCTGCTCGGCAGCCGTGCCGGTCAGGGTACCGGTGGACTGAATCTCTGTCAGCAGGGAATCGGGCAGGCTGTCGGCAAATTTCTGCACAAAATCGCGTACCCGGTCGAGCGGAACATCGCTCAGCAGACCGTTGGTCGCAGTATACAGGATAACCGCCTGCCGCCACACCGGCATCGGGTGGCACAGCGGCTGCTTGAGGATTTCCATCAGGCGTTTGCCGTGCTCGAGAGCCTGTTGAGTGTCCTTGTCCAGATCCGAGCTGAACTGGGTGAATACCTCCAGCTCGCGGAAGCGGGCAAGATCGATACGCAGCGTACCGGCGGTTTTCTTGATGGCCTTGGTCTGTGCCGCACCGCCGACACGCGATACCGACAGGCCAACGTTGATCGCAGGTCGCTGACCGGCAAAGAACAGGTCGTTTTCCAGATAAATTTGACCGTCCGTGATGGAAATGACGTTGGTCGGGATGTAGGCGGACACATCGCCTGCCAGCGTTTCAATGATAGGAAGCGCGGTCATCGAGCCGCCGCCGTACTCCGGTGTCAGGCGGCAGGCACGCTCGAGCAGACGGGAATGCAGGTAGAATACGTCGCCCGGATACGCCTCACGGCCGGGCGAGCGGCGCAGCAGCAGCGACAGCGTGCGGTAAGCGACTGCGTGCTTGGACAGATCATCATACACGATGAGCACATCGCGGCCCTGACTCATGAAATACTCGCCGATAGCGGCGCCGGCATACGGCGCGATATACTGCTGCGGCGCACCGTCTGCTGCGGTGGCGGAAACAATGATGCTGTAATCGAGTGCGCCGTATTTCTCGAGCGTGCCGCGCAGGCGCGCCACTGTGGATGCCTTCTGGCCGATGGCAACGTAAATGCAGATCATATCCTGCCCCTTCTGGTTCAGGATGGTGTCGATGGCGATGGACGTTTTGCCGGTCTGGCGGTCGCCGATGATCAGCTCGCGCTGACCGCGTCCGATCGGCACCATCGAGTCAATGGCAAGGATGCCGGTCTGCATCGGCTGGTTTACCGGCTCACGCGATACCACACCCGAAGCCTCTCGCTCGATCGGACGGCGCTCGGTCGTTTCAATCGGTCCAAGGCCGTCAATCGGTTCACCGAGGGCGTTGACCGTGCGGCCGATCATCGCATCGCCGACCGGAACGTCAGCCGCACGTCCGGTGCGGCTGACCGCCGAGCCTTCATGCAGGCCGTCCTCGCTGCCGAGCAGTACCACGCCGACGCTGTCACGCTTGAGGTCGAGCACGATGCCGTGCACACCGGTGTCAAACTGCACCAGTTCGCCGTATACAGCGCGGTTTAGACCGTAAACGGTGGCGATACCGTCGCCGACCTCGATGACCGTGCCGGTTTCGTCGCAGCGCGTGCGGTTGTCATATTGTTCAATCTCCTCGCGGAGAATAGATAAAATCTCATCTGAATGGTTCAATGGTTTTCACCCCTTTACAGGTCATGCGCCAGTGCGCGAAGCTGTCCGCGCACGCTTTTATCGTAGGTTACGCCGTCGATTTCGGCAGTAAAGCCGCCGAGCAGCGTGTCGTCCTGCACGATTTCAAACGTAACTGCACAATAACTGTGTCGTGCGCACAGCAGTTTGGCAAGCGAACGCAGCGATTCATCATCCGGTTCGCGGGCACAGCGAAATACGCACAAGCCCTCGCCGCTGTCGCGCAGCTCAAGCAGACGAAACTGCCGGACGATCTCCGGCAGGAGCGAAAAGCGGTTTTTGTCCGCCAGCAGCAGATAGAAGTGCTTCAGCTCGCCCATCGCATCAAAATCGGGCAGGCGGGACAGCACAGCCTTTTTCTCCCGCGCGGAAACGGCAGGAGAGCACAGTGCATCCCATAACGGCGCACAATCGGTCAGATAATCGGCGGTGTGCTGCAGATCGCTCAGCGTGCAGCCGGTATGGCGCAGTGCACCGGCATACTGTACGGCGGTCGAGCTCATCGTACGGCCTCCGTTTCTTCACGCAGAAAATCGTCGATCATGGCGCGGTCGGTGTCGCTGTTCAGCTTCTGCCGGGATACCTTGGCGGTGGTCAGCAGAACGAGAGCGGTAATCTCCTTTTTCGCCTCACGGAGCATCTGCGTCCGCTCGGAATCCCGACGGCGGGCAGCCTGCTCGTCCAGCCGCTGCACAGCGGTCTGCGCCTCTGCGACAAGACGATCGTACTCCTGCTGACCGCGTGCGCGGGCATCCTCGATGATCTGTGCGGCTTCCTGCTTTGCGGAAGCAAGCTGCGCGGCGTGCGCGGTCTGCTGCTGCTCGGCCTCGGCGAGACGCTTGTCCGCCTGATCGAGCGTGTCCGACACCTGCTGCGCACGGTCATCGAGCATTTGGGTAATGGGGCCGAACAGGAATTTCTTCATCAGCACGAACAGGATGAGCAGATCAACAAACACCCAGATAATCTGCGAATTTAGATTGAGGATCATTCGATCTCACCCCGATCAATTCATGAAAATAAGCAGGATACCGATCAGAAAACCGTAGATGGCGGTTGCCTCGGCCAGTGCACAGCCGAGGATCAGGTTTTTGCTGATCTGGCCGGAGGCCTCCGGCTGACGCGCAATGGCTTCCGAGGATTTCGCGGTTGCATAGCCGATACCAAGACCGGCACCGATGCCGGTCATAACTGCAATAGCTGCACCAATAGCAATACTCATTTTTTGTGATCCTTTCTCAGATAAAACAGTGCTTATTCAAGCGATTCCGACAGGAAAAGTGTTGTCAGGAATACAAATACGATCGCCTGTATCATGCCGTCGAATACATCGAAATACAGGCTCAGCGGGATGGGGACAACGACCGGAACGGCCATTTTGACCAGCTCCATGATGACGAATCCGGCGAAAATGTTGCCGAACAGTCGCATGCAGAGCGACAAGGGCCGAATGCCGATCTCCATAATGTTGAGCGGCGTGACGACCGAAACCGGTTCGCTGAACTTTTTCAGTCCGCCGCGCAGACCGTGGAACCGGAACTGCGAGCCGTAGATCAGCAGGGCGCTCATGATCGCCAGACCGGCGGTGACGTTCAGGTCTTTGGTCGGCGGCGTAACGCCGAACAGACCGGCCATGTTCGCCAGCGCAAGATACAGGCCTACCGTGCCGAGGTACGGAGCGAAGGTGCGCCAGTATTTGTCGCCCAGTGTGTCGCGGCAGAAATTGTTGATGAAGCCCACCAGCATCTCTGCGGCGATCTGCTTTCGCCCGGGACGCTTGCGCAGTCCGTGCGTCAGCCAGATGGCAAGCAGGGTCAGCACAATTATGATCGCCCAACTTACCACAGCGGATTCCGGAACCGGTATTCCGCCAAACAGCGGAATCTCGAACGCAATATGGGTTTGCAGTTCGGCATTCAATTCCGCTTTGATTTCACCCAAAGGGCATCACCTCGTTTGTCTATAGAAGTTGGTTTACGCGCTTATTGTAAAAACCTGTCGGAGTTTACGCAAGCTTATGAAACTAAAAAAAATTAACCCGCGCAATTTGACAGATTTGCATAAATCTGCAGAGGGGATTTGATGAATGTTGACCAGTGTGTTATGATATGAAGTATCTTCTTAAAAGGAGTGGATGAATTTGATAAATGCACGTTCCTCCGGCTCGCTGCACCGGCAGGTGCGCCGGATGCTGATCCTGTGCATTGCGGTGGTGGTGCTGCTGTCCACGTCGGTCGGTTTGGGCATCAGCCTGTATCAGGAGGTGCGGACGCGTGACCAGCTGCTGTCCAATGCGGCGCAGATGGCGGCAGACGCGCCGCTGCTGACCGAGGATATTCGGGCAGATAACGCACAGCAGTATTTGGCGCGGACCGTACAGCGTGTATCTGAAATAGATATGCTCGGCGTATATGATATTAAGGGCAAGCCGACAGTGTTTTGCGATCTCGTGTCCGGTACAGGCGACGCATCTTTGCTGCCCGAACTGAAAGCTGATACGGTCAGCCGCCTGTGCAGCGAGGAAAAGCCGGTGCTCTCGAACGATGAGATGCCGGACGGCGCGGATCGCTGTGCCTATGCTGTCATGCGCGATGAAAACGGGCAGGCGACCGGTATCGTCATGGCAGGGCTGTATCTGCGCTCCTACCATCGGACGGTGCTGCGTGTGCTGCTGTCGTATCTGCTCATCATGCTGTTCGCACTTGGCATCGGCAGTCTGCTCAGCGTGCGGTTTTCCGAGCGGGTCAAGCGGGAACTGCTGGGCTATGAGCCGGACGCGTTCCGTCAGCTGTTTCTGCAGCGCATGGATATTCTGGATGCATTGGATGAGGGTCTGATGGCGATCGACGAACACAGCATGATCACCTATATGAACCGTGCGGCAGCGGATATCCTCAAAATCAAGGTGAAGGATGCAATCGGTCAGCCGTTAAAGACGGTCTATCCGCGCTCGACGATGGCGCGCGTGCTGCAGACCGGCAAAAGTGAATACAACATCGGTCTGGAGTCCATCAAGCATGTTTCGGTCATTTCCGACCGTATGCCGCTCTGGCGGGACGGCAAGGTGGAGGGGGTTATCGCTATTTTCCGCAACCGGACCGAGGTCACGCGGCTGGCGCAGGATTTGACCGGCGTGCAGCACATAGTCGGTGCGCTGCGGGCGTATACGCATGAGTTTACCAACAAGCTGCATGTGATCCTCGGTCTGTTGCAGCTGGGCGAGGACAAGCAGGCGGAGGAGTATGTGCTGCATTTGACGCAGACGCGTGCGCACTCGATCGGCTATATTTCCGAGCGTATTCGGGAGCCGTCGGTTGCAGCGCTGCTGATCGGCAAGGTATATCGTGCGGCGGAGCTGGGTATCCGGTTTGTGCTCGACCCGGCGAGTGAGCTGCATGGAGACGGACGGTATCTTCCGGCGAGCAGTCTGATCACCATTCTTGGAAACCTGATTGAGAATGCGTTCGACGCACTGCGGAACGCGCCGGAGACCGCACAGAAGGAAGTGACGGTCAGCATCCGCGAGGGCGAGCACGGCATGCTCATCAGTGTGGACGACAGCGGTGCAGGCATTGCTGCCGATAAGCTGGACCGCATTTTCGAGCGCGGCTTTTCCACCAAAGGAGAGGGCAGAGGCACCGGTCTGTCACTCGTCAAGGAGACCGTGGACGCGTTCCACGGGACGATTCGCGTCGAGTCCGAGCCGGGAATTGGCAGCTCGTTCATCATTACGGTTGCGGAATCCATAAACAGACAGCAGTAGGGAGGAAATCCGATGTACACAACGGTTATTATTGAGGATGACCCGATGATCACACGGCTCAACCGCCGGTATATCGAGCAGGACAGCCGGTTTGCCGTCGTGCAGACGTTTTCGGCGGCGCATCCGGCGCTGTTCTGGCTGCGGCGCAACCCGATCGACCTGATTATTTTAGACGTTTACATGCCGCAGATGAGCGGCACCGAGCTGCTGCTGCAGCTTCGTGCGGAAGGCGTGGACGCGGATGTCATCATGGTCACATCTGCGAATGACGCAAAAACGGTTAACGATGCCGTGCGATTGGGAGCGGTGGATTATCTGGTCAAGCCGTTCGCGTATGAGCGGTTCCGGCAGGCACTTGATGTGTTCTGCCGCCGGCGAGAAAGCGTGCAGCGCGACAGCTTCAGTCAGGATGTGCTTGACCATACGCTGTTTCAGGCGGCTGCGCCGACACCGCCTGTCACGCCGCCGAAGGGTCTGCAGAGCCAGACGCTTTCGCGCATTGAGGCATATCTGCGCGCCGCGCCGGAGACACGGCATACCAGTGATGAGATCGCATCGCATGTCGGTCTGTCGGTCGTGACCGTGCGGCGGTATATGAATTATCTGGCAGAGCAGCAGGTCATCGGCAGTGAGATGGATTACCGCACCGGCGGACGGCCGTGTCTGGTGTATTTTCTGAGAAAGTAACGATTTTCTCCAAACGAAGGATTTGTATCGCTCAAGCGTCAAGAAAAATGGGTTCTGTGAGCATTGACGCCGCAGAACATCGAATTTGAACAATCGACCCGTCGAGAAATCGGCGGGTCTTTTTTGCCCATCGGAGGTGCGGCGGCGGTGTGTTCCTTTCACAGCCTTGCAGCTGCACAGCGTCTCACGCCGGTATCCCGTCTCAACCTGTTTTACAGGAATATTCGCCGCAAAAGCGCTCCGAATACGGCGAATAGTCTGTGTTCCTGCCTGTTTTGACAGAAAACAGGCGAAATTCCTTGAAATACCGTCCGCGAAGTGCTATGCTATTCTATATATTGCCGTTTTGCGGCGAGGCAAGAGGGAAAGAAGGGCGGTCTGTCGGGGAGAGGCGGCTGTCACGGGTAAGGAGAATTGGTTGATGAAAACAAAAAAGAGGAAGCGCGGTCTGTCCTTCCTGCTCGCGGTACTGGTAACAGCGGCATGTCTGCTGACCGGCTGCGGCACACAAAAGAGCGAAGCACAGGAGGACGCGGAAACCATTCAGGTCTATCTGTGGAACACCACGCTGTATGAAAATTATGCCCCCTACATCCAGTCGCAGCTTCCGGATGTGAATATTGAGTTCATTGTCGGCAACAACGATCTGGATTTTTACAAATTTCTGAACGAGAACGGCGGCCTGCCGGACATCATTACCTGCTGCCGATTCTCGCTGCATGATGCTGCGCCGCTGAAAGACAGTCTGATGAACCTCGCCACGACCAACGAGGCGGGCGCGGTCTACAACACCTACCTCAACAGCTTCAAAAACGAGGACGGCAGCGTAAACTGGCTGCCGGTCTGCGCGGACGCGCACGGCTTTGTGGTCAACCGCAGTCTGTTCGAGAAATACGGCATTCCGCTGCCCACCGATTACGACAGCTTTGTTTCCGCCTGTCAGGCGTTTGCAAAGCACGGTATCCGCGGCTTTGATGCGGACTATACCTACGATTACACCTGCATGGAAACCCTTCAGGGACTTTCGGTTTCCGAGCTTTCCTCGGCGGAAGGACGCAAATGGCGCGCCGCGTACAGCGACCCGGCCAATACCGAGAAAGTCGGTCTGGATGACACCGTCTGGCCGACCGCATTCAAGAACTTCGAGCAGTTCATCCGCGACACTGGCCTGAACGCCGCTGACCTGACACTGAACTACGACGACATCATGGACCGGATGCGCGGCGGCGAGCTTGCCATGTGCTTCGGCTCCTCTGCGGGCGTTAAGATCTTACAGGATGAGGGCATCGATACGACTTTCCTGCCGTTCTTCGGTCAGGACGGGCAGCAGTGGCTGATGACTACCCCGTATTTTCAGGTTGCGCTGAACCGCGAGCTGGAACAGGACAGCGCACGCCGCGACAAGGCGATGCAGGTGCTCCATGTCATGCTCTCCGAGGAAGCACAGAACCACATCGTCTATGACGGACAGGACATCCTGAGTTACAGCCAGAACGTCAGCCTCCGTCTGACCGATTATCTGGAGGACGTGCGCCCGGTGGTCGAGCAGAACCATATGTACATCCGCATCGCCTCCAACGATTTCTTCTCGATCTCCAAGGATGTGGTCTCGCGCATGATCGCGGGCGAATACACAGCAGAGCAGGCGTATCAGGCGTTCAACGCGCAGCTGCTTGCGGACGAGCCTGCCCCGGATGCGGCTGTGCTGACCTCGGACAAGGGCTATTCAAATGTTTTCCATGCGGATGGCGGCAATGCCGGCTTCTCCGTAATGGCGAACACGCTGCGCGGCGTGTATGACACCGATGTGCTCATCGCTGCGGCGAACAGCTTTACCGGCAGCGTGCTGGCGGCAGACTACACCAAGAAGATGGCGGCCTCTATGATCATGCCGAACAGTCTGCTCGCGTACCGGCGCACGATGAACGGTGCGGAGCTGACCGAAACCGTCCGCGCCTTTGTCGAGGGCTGTGAGGGTGGCTTTACGCCGTTCAACCGCGGCTCTCTGCCGGTGGTCAGCGGCATCGCCATCGAGGTCAAGGAGGAAAACGGCGGCTTTACGCTGACCGGGATCAAGCGGGACGGCAAACCGCTCCGCGAGGACGATAGCGTAACCGTGACCTGTCTGGCGACGGCGGGCGGCATGGCGCCGCTGCTCGCGGACGAGAGCCGCGCCTTTGAGGGCGGCGACACGGAGGTCCGGGACACCTGGAGCGCATATGTTTCCGGGGGGAACGCCGCGCTGGCGGAGCCGGAAAACTATATCAAACTGAGGTAAACAGGAATGACTGACAAAAAACGCGGAGGAAAAACAAAATACAGCCTCCCGCAGCGCTGGCGCAGCACCGCTGCCGCCCTGCTCGTTCTGTTCGCGCTGATCGGCGGCAGCTGCGCCCGGTACGTCCTGTTCGTTTCGCAGACGGTCTATCAGGAGAGCACCTCGCATCTGTCCGAGCTTGTGCATCAATCCGACGATATGCTGAACCAGCTGTTCAGCCGCAACCGGATGATCCTGCATCTGTGGGGCGGTTTGCTGGAAATCGCCTCGAGCGAGGAGCAGATCCGCTCCGGCATGGACAAGATGCAGAAGGAGATCGATTGCGCCGCTCTCTACTTCCTCGCCTCGGATGGCAGCTGCATGACGCAGGACGGCGAAAAGAGCAGCCTTGGCTCGCAGACCGGGCTGGGTACGCATCTTTCCGACGGAGAGGACGTCGTTGTGAACGCGGCGCTGCCCGGAAAGCCGCAGATGCTCGTGTTCGTCTGCCCGGAGGCGAAAGGCACCTACCGCGGCTTCACCTACGATGCGATCGCGGTCGCCTACTATAATGATACGGTGCTGAGCGCGATCGACAGCTCCGCCTTCGACGGCGCAGCCCACAGCTATGTCATCTACTCGGACGGGCGTGTTGTGCTCGACAGCAATGCCGACAGCGACGACCCGGTCTATAACCTCCTCGCGGAGCTGCGCGGCAACTCCGATCTGTCCGAGAAAAAATTCGATGCGCTGAGCGACGATTTCGCGCAGGGCAGGAACGGCAGTATGATGCTGACACTGCGGGGAACCCGGTATTATCTGGTCTACGAGAACATAGGTATCCAGGACTGGATCATGCTCGGCCTCGTTCCGGTCAGCGTTGTTAACGCCGGCATGGATACGCTGTGGTGCCGGACGGTCGAGATCGTGGTTGTTATCGCGTGCCTGCTTATGGTGCTGCTTATCGCGCTCATCGTGCACAGAAGCCGTGACGCGCTGCGTCGGAGAGATACCGAGATTCTGTACAAGGATGAGCTGTTCACCCGGCTCTCACGCAACGTGGATGACGTTTTCCTTATGATGGACGCCGAAACCTCCCGCGTGGACTATGTCAGCCCGAACATCGAGCGGCTGCTGGGCGTGCCGCTCGAGCAGGTGCAGCAGGATATCCGTGCACTGCGGGCGCTGCACCCGAAGGATTCTCCCGACCACGATAAGAACTTCTTCGAGGGGATTCAGTGCGGCGAGCAGTGCGAATGGAACGCCGATTATGCCCATCAGCAGAACGGTGAGCGCCGCTGGTTCCACATCGTCGCCATGGGCAGCGAGGTCGCAGGCCGGACCAAGTACATCCTCGTGATGTCCGACCGCACGGCTGACCGGAAGATCAATCAGGCGCTTTCCGAGGCGGTTGCGGCCGCCGAAGCCGCCAGCCGCGCCAAGAGCACCTTCCTGTCCAATATGTCGCACGATATTCGCACACCGATGAATGCGATCATCGGCTTTACCACCCTTGCGGTCAGCAATATCGATAATCAGAAACGGGTGAAGGACTATCTGACCAAAACCCTCTCCTCGAGCCGCCACCTGCTCGCGCTCATCAACGATATTCTGGATATGAGCCGCATTGAGAGCGGCAAGCTCCAGCTGGAGGAAACCGAGGTCAACCTCCCCGAGATGCTGCACGATATCAAGACCATCGTCAGCGGACAGATACACGCCAAGCAGCTCGAGCTTTATATGGATGCGCTTGACGTTACCGACGAGGACGTCTACTGCGACCGGACGCGCATGGGGCAGATCCTGCTCAACCTGCTGTCCAACGCCATCAAGTTCACGCCGGCGGGCGGCACGGTTTCCGTGCGTGTCCGGCAGTTTGCCGGAACCGTGCGCGACTGTGCACAGTACGAGTTCCGCGTCCGCGACAACGGCATCGGCATGAGTCCGGAGTTCGCGCAGAAGATCTTCGAGCCGTTTGAACGCGAGCGCACCTCCACGGTCAGCCGGATACAGGGAACCGGCCTCGGCATGGCCATCACCCGGAACATCGTTGAGATGATGGGCGGCACGATCAAGGTGCAGACCGAGAAGAACCGAGGTACCGAGTTTATCATCTGCCTGCCGCTGCGCGTGCAGACCGGCAGCCGCCGCGAGGAAAAGATTGCGGAGCTTGCCGGCCTCAAGGCGCTGGTGGTGGACGACGATTTCAACACCTGCGACAGCGTGGCAAAGCTGCTGACCCGTGTGGGAATGCGTGCGGAGTGGACGCTCTCCGGCCGGGAGGCCGTGCTGCGTGCGCGGCAGTCCATCGAGTTGGGCGACCCCTGCCGCGCCTATATCATTGACTGGCGGCTGCCGGACATGAACGGCATCGAGGTCACGCGCCAGATTCGCAGCCTGAATGATGACACCCCCATCATCATCCTGACTGCCTACGACTGGTCGGATATCGAAGGGGAGGCGAAGGCGGCGGGCGTGACGGCGTTCTGCTCCAAGCCGATGTTCCTGTCCGACCTGCGCGACAC
>SKEJ01001246.1_pt1 | contig 14220 bp, 15 predicted proteins | sample 4826721 | NCBI WGS metagenome assembly SKEJ01 (sample SAMN11008812, study PRJNA524170) | human gut metagenome | biome: Human fecal sample; material: Feces; isolation source: fecal sample from pouch patient p31 | host: Homo sapiens | place: Israel: Tel-Aviv | collected 2015-06-02 | reverse complement strand
CTCTTCCTCGGTCGGAAGAATCGGTTTGCGGGTCACAACATGTCCCCGGCTCGTTTTGCCGCACACGCACACCGGAAATTCCGGCGGGCAGGTACAGGGATTTTCATTTCTGCGGAAGGCATTTTTCACAATTCTGTCTTCCAGCGAATGGAAGGTGATGATGCAGAGCCTTCCACCCGGAGCCAGCCGGTCGATAAAGGCGTCCAGGGAATTTTCCAATACCTCCAGCTCTCTGTTGCAGGCAATCCGAATCGCCTGAAACGTGCGTTTGGAGGGATGTCCGCCTTTTTCCCGCATCTTTGCCGGAATCGCCGCCCGGATGATGTCGTTTAATTCCCCGGTCGTCTCAATCGGCTTCTTTTCTCTCGCCTGCACGATGTGTTTGGCGATATTCTGTGCAAATTTATCTTCTCCGTAGTCCCGGATACACCGAAACAGCTCTGCCTGTGACCACTCATTGACGATCGTTTTCGCCGTCAGGGTCTGGCGCTGATCCATCCGCATATCCAGTGCGGTATCATAACGATAGGAAAATCCTCTCTCGGCATTATCCAGCTGATAGGAGGATACGCCCAGATCCAAAATAATGCCGTCCACTGATGTAATGTTTCTATTGTCGAGTTCCTTTTTCATATCTACGATATACCTCACGTTGACAACCTAAGTGCTTTGCAATGTCAGCTTGGGTTTTATCATTATCAATTCGTAAGTCTTCTAGCCTTTGAAAATGCATAGTATCACCTCAAATGTATGCTATCAAATAATTGCATTTTCAATTGTGATATGCTACCATATGGTTACAAAAATAAGTGCGTTAAAAACACAAGAGGAGGAATAATATGCCATACATAATATTACTGGCGATAGTCATTTTTCTTATATTTTATCTGAAAAGGACTGTGCCAAAAAACTATGTGAAAGTAAAAAAATGGATTTATAAGTATCAGAAACAGGTGATAGGTGTCTTATTGGTTATCGGACTGATATGGTTTAGAACATATACAATTGTGTTGATAGCCTGTTGCTTGATATATTATTTTTATTGCAAATTCATGCGTGAAAAACGTGTTGAAGAGTGGGAAAAGAAAAATATTGAACCGATAGAGTATAAAGAGCTGGATAAGAACATAGAAAAAATAGCAAAATTAATTGCATTTAATGATAAGAATAAAAGTGATTATAAATTTTCTTCATCTAATATGCCTTATGGTCGTGTAAATGCATTTATGAATTATTTTCAACGAGATTTGATTAATGAAGATATCTATTATTTTTCAGCAGTTCCGAGTGAGAATGAAAATGAAATAAGAGAATATGGACTTGCAATAACAGGAAGTGGAATATTTATTGCAAGTCAATGTGATTCAAAAAAAGGAAAGACAAAAGAACTTCTTTTTTCGGGATTTAATAAGGCAGAATATGATGCGGATACAGATACATTATCAGTAGAAAATATTGTGAGATATGGAAGCGGAGTAAAAAGAACAAAAGTAAAGGGACGAGAAATAACAGTTCCTTTAACATGTATTGTAAACGCATTGACAACATTAGGACAGAGCAATATTCCATGTGCGTTATTTACCAATCAAGTAATGTATAGAGATGTTCAAAAGAATCTTGACGAAGCGGAAAAACATTTGAATCAAGAATTAGATATGGAACATATGAAGCAAAATATGGGAAATGTTGGAACTTTCGCCAGTGCTTCAGAAAGACATGACATGTACAAGGAAATGAAAAAAGAAATGAATATGCGTCAGGGACATGGATATGGTGCGGAATATGGAAATAAAACTGTTGATAGAATTCTTGGAAAGAAGGTGGAAGGTGGACAGGAGAAAGAGAACGGACATCATAAAAAGAGCGGTGCTGACAAAATAGTGAATGGACAAAAAGTTCAGACAAAGTATTATAAAAGTGCAGCAGATACATATAGAGCAGGATTTAAAGATAGCTCTCACGATTATTCGGGACAGGTGATAGAAGTCCCTAGAGATCAATATAATGAGATAAAAAATAGATTACAAAAAGATATTGATGCTGGAAATATGGATGGAATAGAGCCAGGAACTCCAGCAGAAAATTATTTGAAAAAAGGGTATTTTTCATATCCACAATCGTATCGTCTTGCGGCATCAGGAACTATTGAATCAATTACCATGGATATGGCAAATGGTATTATGACATCTATGACAAGCGCATCTATTACAGCGATTATAATCTTTGCAAGTGGAGTGTGGCAAGGGAAAGATGTAAAAGAAGCCGCAAAAGACGGACTTATGACGGCTGGACAAGTAATCGGAAAAGGAGCAGTTATTTACACGATTACGATGCAGGTGAGCAGAGGAAAGGTTTGGAATTATGCATTGGGAAAGAGAGTAGATAGCCCAATGAGTAAAGTTAGTGAAGAGGTAGCTGAAAAAATAAATTCAAAGATTGTTAACAGTTCGGTTGGGACAAAACTGAATCTGCAGGAAGTTACTGGTCAGAAATTAGTAAGTGGAGCGGTGACAGTTGCAGTAGTATTTGGTCCAGATGTATGTAGAGCATGTATGGGAAAAATTTCAGTAAAGCAATTAGCCAAAAATGCAACCGCTGGAGCGGCAGGACTTGCAGGAATGGCAGTTGGAAGTGCGGTTACAGCAGGAAATCCACTTGGAGGAATGATAGGTGGAGCTGTAGGCGGAGCAGTTGGTAAGAAAGTAATGGACAATTTTATAGAAGATGATGCAGTTGCTATGTTCCGTGTTATGAAAGAAGAATTTCTAGATGTTGTTATGTCATCATATTTAACGCAAGAGGAATTTGAAGAAGTTGCTAAAAGGACTATTTGGGATAAAAAAGTATCCAAAGAATTGCAGAATATGTATAAGAAGTCTAAGAAAGGTGAGCATAGAGCATATGCAAATTCATTAATTGAAGAAGTTGTTATTGATGTATTGAAAAAACGGCGAAAAATAACAAATGAAATGTGGATTGAAGGTCAGCAATTAATGGGAGCATAAGAATGTTGATTGTGTGGATCAAAGCTGTTGACACATGTTGAGACAGGAGGTATTATTTAATTGAAGTAAGGGAGATATATGAGTTCTTGTGCTGTTAGTGCCCTATCAGCGGTGATAGGCGGAACAGGCAGCAATTGCCAAGAAGAACGCTTAATTATAGTTGTTAGTAGATTATACATAGAAGCTTCTTTGGAAGTACACTGAAAAGTGAATCATAAAAAATAGAATCTCCCCTCATATCTGATGGAATCAATTAGATTTCATTAGGTGTGAGGGGAGATTTTTTGACTTTCTATCGGGAAAACGTTATTCAGGGGAGGATTTGGAAACCGTTACCCAAGAAACTTCTTTTATATGAATGAGTTAATCGATGAGATAATATAAGAAAACTGCAAAACAATAAAAAGTATAATTTTTGAAAATTAAGGGGATATTTTCGTTTTGAATCCGTCTAATCTATGTAAATAAAAGCTGGCTGGCAAAAAGGGGGTACCAAATTGACGAAGGAGGCACTTGGAGAATTGATTCTTTCATCAGAGCGACAATTGTATGCAACAGCAAAAACAATTTTGTCAGATGACCAGGATTGTGCTGATGCAATACAAGAATCGATTGTGAAAGCATTTTCTAAAATAGATACATTAAAAAAAGATCGCTATGCAAAGACCTGGTTGATGCGGATATTAATCAATGAATGCTATAACATTGCAAGGCGCATCAACGTCAATGAACCTTTGGATGAAGGATATGCAGAAAATATGAAGCAACCTAAGGAGAATCGAGATTACAGTGAATTGTATAGAGCTGTAAACGAACTGAAAGAAGAACTGCGGATTCCGGTGATCCTTTATTATATGGAGGAGTTCAATATAAGAGAGATTGCTCAGATCCTTGAGATATCCGAAGGCGCTGTACAAAAGAGACTTGTAAGGGCGAGGAAAACGCTGAAAAAGAAGATTCAATTGGAGGAGATTTTTATATGAGATTAGACGAATTAAAAAACGACTTTCCAGATATTCCGGACTTTATTCACGATATGATTCAGGAAGAAGTAGAAAAACAAGTAAATTCATCAAACATTACACCAATGCAGAGAAAAAGCAAGTTAAACCGAAGTATAAGCAGGGTAGCGGCTGCGGCAGCTGTGTGCATTATTGCAACATCAACCGTTGCTTATGCAGGAACAAAGCTTTATCATATGTACCTTGAAAAACAGGGAAACTACGGTACTTTAACCACCATAAAATCAGATGAGAATTCTGAAGACGTAAAACTTCCAGAAGAGATTCATGAAATCTCTGTTACATCAAACTATATTCCAGAAGGAATGGAGTGGATCGCCGAAGGGTATAAGTTAGGCTATAAAGATACACTTGATACAGCAGGGATAACCGTTGATACTGTTTTGATGGATGAGAAGAGTTTGGATAAATCATTGTTGGATAGAAATGTTATAGAAAGTGAAAATCATGTTTTCGGATCCTATGATGGAATTTATCTCAAATACAATACAATAAATGGAGAAAACTCATTTGATCAAAGAATTTATCTTCTCTGTCCGGAAGAATATCGTGTTTTGACACTCTATATTGGAAATACAATTTCAAAAGAAGAAGCATATAAATTTGCTGAAAATCTTGTGATTACGGAAGAGGATGAAATAATCAAAACTGCTGACATGATTACCTGGAGTGATATTATTGAACCGACAGTCTATGCAGATAAAATAGATGTAACAAATGGTCAGCTGTCGGTTCGTCAAATTGGAGAAGCTTTTAATTTAGATTCTTATGCTGAAGATAATAACGGAAATAACATTACTACAGATAAGGTGACAGCTTGTGTAGATAAAGTACAGATCGCAGATAATTTACAGCTTTTAGACAGTGATAAAATTCCGAAAGCCTGGAAGACGGCAGTTGATGCAAACGGAAAACTGGTACAGAATCATTTATCATATATAAAAAAAGGTGATGGTGTAAATAATCTGGATTCAGTTGTAAGAGAAGAAAACATGGATCAGAAATTACTGTTTTTGACTGTCACATACACAAATATATCAGAGGAAGAACTCAATCATATGCTCTATCTAGGCACGCTGATTGCTCTTTCGAAACAGAATGATGGCACGTATACTATTTACATGCCTGGTACAGAAGCTGGTGAGGACTATGATTATTATATAAGTGACAGTGTTGCCAAAACAGCTGAAATGACTTATTCCAGCGTACAAGATGACTATGGTAATGGGAAGAATTATATTCCATCGTTAAAGCCTGGTGAGAGTGTTCAAGTCAATATGGCATGGATTGTTAATGAAAAAGATATTAAGAATTTATATTTGAATCTGAATGGAACAGGAGGATGTTATGAAATAACTGAAAACATGTGTCATACAGGAGTCGTTTATGTTGGGAAGGAATGACGGAAGGAGATATTTGTGAAGAAGAAAATAATAACTTGTGCGGGTGTTTCTTTTGTCATTATATTCGTGTTACTATCTGTTAATTTCTTACAAAGCGGAACAGGTAGCATAAGTAAAGAGAATATAGAAAAAGAAAATGAATTTAAAAAAAGTCTTGATGTGGTAGCCCAAGAAGAGGAGCCAGATGAAGTATCTAAAGAATTTGCAAACAAACTCGGAGTCGATGAAAAAAATATAGTTTCAACAGGAAACGCGATAAAAAGCACATATTATAGTTTCACAGTTTTATCATGGACAAAAGGAAAGGAGTATCCGGGGTATGCACTTCCGGAAGGGAAAAATCTTGCAGATTATCCGGGAGCAGTGTTAGATGAACAAGGAAATATTACAAATGATTTTTCTTACGTTGTAGTCAATCTTTCTGTAAAAAATCAAAGTAGTAAAACGATAGAAAACGATCTTATCTGGGGATATATACGCCTGAGGTTTCTTTCGGCACCATCAAAGTACAGTGACTATATAGGCGAAGTAACTTATTTGGGGGAGGAAAAACCGCGAATATTGAATCATAATTATTATGCTGAAACTTTTGCACCAGAGGAAGAAAAAGTAATGCCGATGATTTTTGTTGTAAATGATGCATTGTTAGACTCAGAAGCAATGTATTTGGAAATTAATCCGACCGGAGCTGTCATTGATAATCCAGATTACGATATCCGGCGCTATATTGTACTGAATTGATGACGTAAAGGTGGTCTTTCCAACAAAATAGCATCCCCTTTCTCTTCCCTTTGAAAATATAATTTAAGAAAGAGGGAAAAGCATGAAACAGATTTTTAAGACAGAGATGAAACGGGCAATGAGCGGAAAGGGGATGGTATTATCCATGCTGATAGGAACTGTGCTTGGAATTGCACATGTAATCCGGGAAATAATCCCCGCATATCGAGCTAATCTGACGAATTTCTATAACGAATTCCCAATTCTGTCGCCACATAGTGCAGCAGAAACATGGATGGCCGGAAGTCCGTCAAATTTGGAAGGGTTTATATTCTTCTTAATTCTACCTATCCTTGCAAGCCTTCCATTTGGAACTTCTTATTTTGAGGACTGCAAAGAAGGCGTAATAAAAAATATTTATATGAGAACAAAGAGAGAAGATTATCTCAAAGCAAAATATGCTGCTGCTTTTCTGAGCGGGGGAATTGCAGTTCTTGTTCCATTGATTTTTAATTTAATGTGCAGTCTGGTTCTTCTGCCAAACTTAGCACCGCTTTCAACAATGGGAGATAATATACTTACACCGTTGATGCTGTTTTATAAGATTTTCTTTACGCATCCTATGATATATACAACGTTTTTTTTGGTACTTCAATTTTTGATGGCAGGAATTTGGGCTTGTGTTTGTTTGTCTGTAAGTTTTTTGTCAGATTATAAAATTGTCGTATTGATTTTTCCGTTTTTTGTACAGCTGATTCTGCACGTTATCTGTACCATTACAAATCATATTGACTATTCCAGTGTATATTGGGTTCAGCCGGGACATGGAATCGTCGCATGGTGGATTCCAGTGGTTTCAATGGGGATTGGAATTCCAGTAACGTTCTTTGTATTCATGAAAAAAGGAGCGAAGGAAGATGTATTCTAAATCAAAACAGACATTTTATCATGTGAGAGATTCTTTGATGAAACATAGATGGCTTCTGACAGCTGAACTGATTTGGATGATAGTTTGTTCTTTTTGGACAGTGTCCGAGCAGAAGAAGATGTATCAGTTTTATCATCTTTCGGCCAGTACGATAGATTATGTTATTGCACAGCAGGGAGCACTTTACAGTGGATTGACCATATTTCCGTTTGTACTTTTTTTCGTAATCAAATGTAAACAGGACAGCTTGAACATTCAATATATCTTACGGTATCAATCGAGAAAAAGAATGTTTCAGCAACAACTGAAGGAGAGTCTGGTATATGCTGCGGGAATTTCTTTTATAATTATCCTAATGGCTACATTTACTGGCTGGATTTTTAGCAGAAATCTGATCAATTGGGATACTATGGAAAGCGTTTATTTTGGGCAGACAGGAAACGTTGTAAAGTCCAATTTTTTATCTGTAGCTGTTGTTATCTGGTTGATGTATGTTTTAAAATTAATGTTACTTTTTACAATTGTAGATCTATCCTTGTGGTATCCAAAGACCCTGTTTTTCGTTTGGATTGTTCTTTTAATTCCACTTGGAATAGAAGCACTTCACTACGGAAAGATCTATTTTAGTCTGTTCGCAGTATGGCAGACATCATGGAATACGCCTGGTAAGTGGTTAGGAATTATTCAGATTGGAATTGTCGTTTCCTTCATCGAGAAACTGATAGGGGAAAAGATGATTGAGCGGAGAGATATCTGGAGATAGGAGATGAGGCCATGTGGAAAGTTGACTTGAAAATATTTTTTAAAGAAAGTTGGAAAAAGTATGGCTTTGTATTTTTGCTGGTTCTCGTGCAGTGTGTAGGTTTTCGTAATCTGATCCAACAATATAATACTGTGAATGGACAGGAGTGGAAACTTCACTTTTGGGATTATGTAATCTGCTTTTTTCAGGGGACAGTTCCTTATACACAATCGGAAGGAAAAGAGACTTTTAATATTCCACCGTACTGGTCTTTGTATTTGATATATTTTGTTTTATTGATTGGAAAACTGACAGGACAATTCTCAAAAAAATACGAACAGCAAATGCTCTTACGTCTGAAAAACAGAAAACAGTGGTGGATGGAAAGTCATTTGAAAATTTGGCTGGAATGTATGGGATATCTGGCAGTGACAGCAATAGCATTTCTTGTTTTTTCTTTTTGTACGAAGAGTGCTGTAGAAGGGATAAATTTAGAGTTACTAAAGGATTATCTGGGATTGGAAATCAACAAAAATAATTTCCGTATTTTTTCAATGGTTCTTGTATTTTTTGTGGCATTGCTGGCACTTACTTATATTCAGTATATTGTATCATTAGCAATCAATGCAGTAACTGGAATTTTGGTTACTATTGTTATTTTAATTTCCAGTGTATATCAGATCCATCCGTTTTTAATAGGAAATTATTTTATGTGTATACGTCAGATGATGTTTGCTATGGATGATGTTGGATTTCTGACACAAGGAGCAGTTAGTGTAGGAATTATTTTCTTTATGGCTGTAATTGGGTATCAAATTTTAAAAAGAAAAGATCTGTTTTAAAGAAAGAAGGGGAAATATGTATCTTGAACTTACAGATATCAGTAAAAAAATTGGAGCAGATGAGGTCCTCAGTGGAATTACACTTTCTATGGAAAGAGGAAAGGTTTATGGACTGCAAGGGAAAAACGGTTGTGGAAAATCTATGCTTATGCGAGTAATCTGTGGATTAGTACTTCCAACTGTGGGGGAAGTAAAGATTGATGGAAAAATTCTTGGAAAAGAGTTTTCATTTCCTCCAAGTGTGGGCGTGTTTATTGAAAAACCAGGCTTTTTAGATTCTTACAGTGGATTTCAAAATCTAATGATGCTTGCGTCAATTAAAGGACAAATCAGTGGGGCAGAGGTGAAAGATGTTTTAAAGAGAGTGGGGCTGCAGGATGTAATGTACAAAAAATATCGGAAATATTCTCTTGGAATGAAACAGAAACTAGGGATTGCAGCTGCAATCATGGAAAAACCAGAACTGATTATCTTAGATGAACCTTCGAATGCATTAGATGAAAAGAGCGAAGAAATATTATGGCAGATTGTCGGTGAAGAAAAGGAACGAGGAGCATTAATTCTTATATCCTGTCATACAACGGAGACTTTAGAAAAAGTTTCAGATGAAATTTTTAGAATGGATATGGGACAAATAAAAGAGCATATGACAGTATAGGTGAGTGTATGAGAAAAAAGATCATCATCATGACGGCAATTGTATTATTTGGTGGATTTATAGCCGGGTATCGAAATATAAATCAAAAATATCCGGCAAGAAAAGTTGAGACAGCAGAAAAGGGAGAATCTCTCGAATTTCTGGATGGAGTTAAAATTTCAGCGAATGGAGTAAAATGGCTGTCCACAGAAGAACAGGCAGCAATTTATGAGAATAGTGGGATAGATACGAGTAAAGTGAATTATGATACAAAAATAATAGAAGTGAGTGTATGTCTGAAGAACACAACGGAGGAAGAAAAAGAAGTGCCAATCACTTATCTGTCGTTAGAGACAACAGGCGTTGGAACAGCAATCTCACAGGAACTTCTAATGGGAAATTCAGAACATTACGGTTCTATGGTAGAAAAATTAGAACCAGGAGAAGAGAAAGTAGTTACGTATCCATATGAAATATGTTCCATATGGTTTCATAAAAAAGACTGGAAGAATATAGAGATGAGAAGTTTTTGGATGACATTTTCTTCGTATCCTAATAAAACGGTTTTATATTTATGAGTCCAGGTCTTGAATAGGATGATTTAATTATAAGGAATATAGTATGGAGCATTCCTGTAATTCAGATGCCATTCCAGAAAGGAGATTTCTATGAAAAAAGTGCAAAAGTATTTCTATTGCTTCCTATCTATTCTCTGCTTGTGCATTCTTACATTTAGTTTGTCAGGCTGTTCCGAGATTAAAGATAGAATTGTGGGAACATCTGCGGGAGGTGGAAAGCCTGAAGGTGAAGCACCTAAGTCAGATGTGAGCATTACAACAGAAAGGACAAAGCAAATCGGAGATGTTTGTGAACTTAGGACAATGTCGGACAATGATTTTGACACTTCTACTGTGAGATGGAAGTGTATAGTTCAAAAAGCAAAGTTGTATGATAAGCCGTCGGATGCGGGGATAGACACAAGCAGAATAATAACTTCGGAGTACTATAAAAGTCTAGAGATGCCTGTATGTATTGATGCAAGTGTGGCGGCAAATAGCATGATGTTACTATGTGATATAGAGATTGAAAACCTAAATGATTTTGAGAATCTTAATATCACATCTCTTGACTTGGTTTCTAAAGATTCTAAAGGCGAAGCACAGCAAGTTGGTTTACCAAATTATTTTTCTCACGGGGGAACTGAAGATGCTAAATATTATGATTTTACTTTGACAAAGGGAAGGAAGGAGACAGTTCAGGTTGGGTGGTATATAGATCCGAATGATTTAGATAAGGATAGTCTGTATTTAGCAATAGGCTTAGGAAATGCCTTGAAAGATCAAACCTCCTTGGCTACTTATGTAAATTTGAACTTATAAAATTGGAAATTCTTAGAGGTGCAGTATATGAAAAACACAATAAAACTGGAAATCCACAAGGCAATAAAAAATAAATTATTTGTTATTTCTGTGCTTTTGGGGTGTGCCATCACAATCTTAAGCTTGATTTACCAAGTGAACATCTCTAGTTTAGACTTTGCAGCAAGTGGAAAAAATCCTATGATCTCGGCATATACAGTTTTTAGTACATGGATTGGAGGTGATGGGTATTCTTTGGGTGCTTCTGTTTATTTTTTTATATTTCCATTGCTAATTTCAATTCCCTATGGATGGTCCTATTGTGAGGAGAAAAAGAATGGTTATATAGGAGCAGTTGTTGTAAAGGCAGGAAAGGCATCTTACTTTTTGGCAAAATATATTGCGGTATTCTTGACAGGTGGTTTAGCCATGGTTATCCCCCTTATTTTTAACTTTTTACTTGCCATGCTGTTTTTTCCTGTTGCTACGCCACAGCCCATATACTCTACAATCTATGGGATATATTATAGTTCTTTAATGTCTGATTTATTTTACACATATCCGTTTTTATATGTATTTTTCTACCTTACTCTTGATTTTGTATACTGTGGTTTGCTTGCTTGTATATGTTTGGCAGTTTCGAGATGGATCAAGCAAAAATGGGTGGTTGTCATATTACCTCTGTTCATTTGTCTTGCATTGACCTATGGACAGCGTTTTATTTATACTTCCCCTATGACGGTTCAGTATAAACAGACCTCCCCATTGTATTTTCTCCATCCGGTAGAAATACAGTATCCTGCATCATGGTTCTTCATCCTCATATCAGCTTTGGTTATTTTCGCTACTACCTTGTTGATTCACCTTGTATGGGAGCGTAGTCATGAAATATATTAAAATGTTTTGGATTGATTTTAAAAATGGAATTTTAAAAAACGTACTCTTGTTTTTGTGTCCCATGATTCTGGCTTTGTTTACTTTTGGGGATGCATGGAATCGTATACATGGGGTTAAAGAGATTAATTTGTCTTTGGCTGCTTATGGGGATTACTGGTTTTATGTTTACGGTGGAATGCAGAAATATGTGCCGGGTCCTGGTAACACATTCCAAGTTCCAATTATCTGGATGGTCGTTTTCATATTACCTGCGTTCCTTCTATTGAATTATCCTGTAAAGGATATGCAACATATGGGAACACAGATGATGGTACGTATCGGTGGGAGAACTCGTTGGTGGTTATCCAAATGTATGTGGAATGTTTTAGCAACAGTGTTGTACCATGTTCTTTTGGCAGGCATCCTTTTGGGGCTGTGTTTCGTCTTTGACATACCATTAAGCAGTCGTATTCATGTAGAACTTTTGGGTATGCTATTTAATTTGTTTGGTGGAAACACATTGCTACCACGGGAAATGATACCAACTGTTATTTTCCTCATTCCCATCCTGTGTTCTGTTGCATTTAACTTGCTACAGATGACCTTGTGTCTGTTTGTTAAACCGATTTTCAGTTTTTTTGTAACGGCTGTTTTACTGGTGTCTTCTGCGTATTTGCTCTCCCCGTACATTCTTGGTAATTACGCCATGCCTCTTCGTTACAGTTGGATATTCGAGGGAGGCGTTTCTTTTCAGGTAGGCATTGTTGCGTCTGTGCTTTTGGCTGTTGTAGCGGTGATCATTGGAATGATACGTTTTCGCAACTATGAAATATTGAATAGGGATTAAGGAGGAAGAACATGACGAAAATAGAACTTAAACATATATCCAAAACGATTCATAAAAATGAGGTACTCCATGATATTTCCTTTATGATGGAGTCTGGGAAAATATACGGATTCCAAGGGGTTAATGGTTCGGGAAAGACGATGTTGATGCGTATTATCATAGGATTGATTCATCCCACAAATGGAAGTGTTGAAATAAACGGGAAAGTGCTTGGTCGAGAGCTAGAATTTCCTGAAAGCATAGGCTTTCTTCTGGAAAATCCAGCTTTTCTGGATCGTTATTCTGGATACTCCAATTTAAAGTTGTTGGCTGAGATACAAAACAACATCTCTGATGCAGAAATAAAAGAAGTGCTTTCTCTTGTCGGTCTGAATGAAGAAGCAAGTAAAAAGAAGTACCGGAAGTATTCTCTCGGTATGAAGCAACGCCTTGGAATTGCAGCGGCCATTATGGAAAATCCTGATATTATTATCTTGGATGAACCTACGAATGCATTGGATACGGCAGGTGTGAAACTTGTAAAGGGTATTCTTCAAAAGCAGAAGGAGCGGGGAGCTTTATGTATTCTGTCCTGTCATGACCTTCCTGTTTTAGAGAGCCTGTCGGATGAAATTATCAAGTTAGAGGAAGGAAAAATTATCGAACATATAAGCTTATCAAAAGCGGGAGGAGGAACTGAATTTTGAAAAAGAGAGGAAATATACTCCTGTTTATTAGTTTGTGCCTTATCTGTTCATTTGCCATTAGAGTTTACTTTGTAAACCGTGATGTATCTAAGCCGCCAATGAAGGAATATAAAAAAGGAGAGATAGTTACCTTTGATGAAGAGTATTCGGTGGACAACAGGAAAATTAGCAAAGGATACACTATTCAAATTTTGGACTCCGAGATATTGTCCGTTGAAGATTTCCGAGAGAAGTACAATCTCTCAGAGGGAGATTTGGAGGGACAGTATAATTTCACAAACGCATATTATGTCGTAAAGGCTAAGTTTACAAACATAAACAATCAAGAGGGCGAAGAACAGGGAATCTCGCTTCTCAGTATTCCGTTGGTTGGAAAAAACTATATGGTTGTATTTAATGCCATTGCCTATCCTCACTTAAATCCAACTATGCCTATTGGTGGAGGATTCTCTCTTCGTCCTGGTACAGATATGACAGTGTATCTTACCTATGCAATTATAGCAGGAAATGCACCAGATATAGAAGAACTTCGCAAAGATCCTCCACAACTGCAAATTGCAGAATATCCAATCCGAAAAATGCTTGATATAAAATGATGCGACTGAAACTATATTCAGATAACTTTCTATATTGTTTTAGGAGAAACCATTATTTATGATTGCATAAATAATCAAGATAACCGAGGATCAACGAAACTAATTGTGCCGTTGATATCGTCTTCTAAAAGATTGAACGTAAGTAGGTAATACAATGGGCTTTAACAGGATATCCTGGCGAACGTACATATGAATTATGGAAAGGTGTTGGACAAATACTGTCTACGATCGGAGCTTTTTTTTAATATTCAAGAGCTAATTTTGAATTCCATAACACGCTTTCATCTTTTCTTACAAAAATTATAGAAGTGAGTGTATGTTTAAAGAATACAACGGAGGAAGAAAAAGAAGTGCCAATCACTTATCTGTCGTTAGAGACAACAGGCGTTGGAACAGCAATCTCACAGGAACTTCTAATGGAAAATTCAGAACATTACGGTTCTATGGTAGAAAAATTAGAACCAGGAGAAGAGAAAGTAGTTATGTATCCGTATGAAATATGTTCCATATGGTTTCATAAAAAAGACTGGAAGAATATAGAGATGAGAAGTTTTTGGA
>SKEJ01001242.1_pt1 | contig 14274 bp, 10 predicted proteins | sample 4826721 | NCBI WGS metagenome assembly SKEJ01 (sample SAMN11008812, study PRJNA524170) | human gut metagenome | biome: Human fecal sample; material: Feces; isolation source: fecal sample from pouch patient p31 | host: Homo sapiens | place: Israel: Tel-Aviv | collected 2015-06-02 | reverse complement strand
CCCCCGCACAATGGCGGGCGCTGGCCGGTCACACTGCGCAGTCCGGGCTTTCGCCCGAAGAAGCTCTGCGCGAGCAGGAACTTTATATTTAAGATCTTGCCGCTGCCTTTTTCTCGTTCTTCACCCGGTACATCGCGGCGTCTGCACGTTCTACTCAAGCATTCTGTTTTTTGCGGATATTTCACCGCTGGAACTCACACAGTCTGCTTTTTCTTCCGCAACAGCAAAAACAGGGTCAGCAGCGCCGTCAGCAGCTCCGATGCCGGGAAGGCCGCCCACACGCCGTTCATGCCAAAGAGGGCGCTCATCACCAGCGAGCAGACCACAATGGCCGCCACGCCGCGGCAGATGGAGGTGACCGAGGCTTCCAGCGGGCGGTTGGTGGCGCTCAGGTAGCCCGCCGCCACGATGTTGAACCCGGCAAAGAAGTAGCCCACGAAGTACAGCCGCATGCCGTTGTGGGCAAACCGGGCCATCTGCACCGAGTTTTCACTGTTGAACCAGCCCACCAGCGTGTCGGTCATGCCGAACACCACCGCGTACAGCGCGGCGGCCAGCACCAGCGCGGTGCAGCTGCCCAGAATGAGCATCTTCCGGGCTCCGGCCCGGTCACTGTGGCCGTAGCAGCGGCTCACCAGCGGCTGGGCACCCTGGGCCACACCGTTGAAAATGGCGGTGGCCACCAGCGCAAAGTTGGCCACGACGCCGTAGGCCGCCACGGCCACATTCCCGGCCAGACCCAGCAGCAGGAAGTTGAACACCGTCGTGGTCACGCCGGAGGACATCTCCCCTACAAAGCCGGAGATGCCCAGCTGGCAGCTCTGCCCCAGCAGCTTTGCCGAGGGCAGCTGCCGCACGAACTGCACCGTGTTGTCTTTTTGGAAGAAGTGGCGGCTGCAGATGGCGATGCTGAGTATCGGCGAAACGGCGGTGGCCAGTGCCGCACCGGCCAGCCCCAGCCCCATGGGGAACATGAAGATGTAGTCGAACACCACATTGAACAGGCTGCCGCTCAGCGTGGCCACCATGGCCAGCGAGGGCGCACCGTCGTTGCGGACAAAGGCCGACACGATGTAGTTGCACATAAAAAAGGGCGTGAACAGCAGAAAGATGCGCGCATAGGGGATGCCCAGCGCCACGATGCCGGCATCGCCGCCCATGAGCCGCAGCAGTGTGCCGGGGCAGAAGATGCCCACCAGCACAAAGGGCACGGCCAGCAGGCAGGCGCAAAAGACGGCATTGGAGAAATACCGCTGTGCCGCCCGCTCCTCGCCCTGTGCGCGGAGGATGGCGTAGCGGGTGGCCGCACCCAGACCGATCATGGAACCGATGGCAAAAATGAAGTTGTAGATGGGCAGGCAGAGGTTGAGCAGGGTCACGCCGTCGGTGCCCGCCGCCTGCGAGATAAAATAGGTATCGGCCAGAATATAGCAGGACGTGCCCAGCAGACCGAAAATATTCTGCGATACATATTTAGAGAACTGCTTTGTCAGATTCATCTTGGTTTTCCCTTTTTCCCGGAAATTGTCATACACAAAGCGGTATTGTAGCACACCCCGCGCGTCAAGTCAATTCCAAAACTGCCCTGCAGCGCAGAAAGAGAAAGCATCAAGCAAAGGAGAAGTGCACTATGGATTACAAACACGCAGCACAACAGGTTCTGGACTGCATCGGCGGAAAGGACAACATCCTGTCGGCCGCACACTGCGCCACCCGCCTGCGTCTGGTCATCGCAGACAACGCAAAGGTCAACAAGCAGGAGCTGGAAAACGCCGAGGGCGCCAAGGGCGTTTTTGAGGCACAGGGCCAGCTGCAGATCATCTTTGGCACCGGCACGGTGAACAAGGTATACGACGAGTTCATCCAGCTGGCCGGCATCGAGGGCGGCAGCAAGGAGGACGTGAAGCAGGCGGCCGCCGCCAAGGCACCCTGGTATCAGCGAGCCATCAAGACCCTGGGCGACATCTTTGTGCCCATCATCCCCGCCATCGTGGCTTCCGGCTTCCTGATGGGCATCATGGAAGCGCTGAACTTCATGGTGAACAACGGTTTCCTGAACATCGACACCACCGGCTCGGTGTATGTGTTCGCCAAGCTGTTCTCTAATACGGCCTACACCTTCCTGCCCATCCTCATCGCCTGCTCTGCCGCCAAGGTGTTCGGCGGCAACCCCTATCTGGGCGCGGTCATCGGCATGATCATGATCCACCCCGACCTGCAGAACGCCTGGACCGTTTCCAACGGCGTCAACGTGATGCAGCCGGTGTTCGGCGGCCTGTACTCGGTGCCGCTGGTGGGCTATCAGGGCCACGTCATCCCGGTCATCATCGCCGTGTGGCTCATGTGCCAGATCGAAAAGCGGCTGCACAAGGTGGTGCCCGCCATGTTTGACCTGTTCGTCACCCCGCTGGTGTCCGTGTTCGTCACCGGTTACCTGACCCTGGCCGCCATCGGCCCCGTGTTCACCAAGCTGGAAAACGGCATCATCACCGGCGTGCAGACCCTCATCACCCTGCCCTACGGCATCGGCTCCTTCATCATGGGCGGCCTGTACGCGGTCACCGTCGTGGCCGGCATCCACCACATGTACACCCTGATCGACCTGGGCCAGCTGGCCCGCTACGGCTATACCTACTGGCTGCCGCTGGCCAGCGCCGCCAACGTGGCACAGGGCGGTGCCGCTCTGGCCGTGGCCCTCAAGAGCAAGGACACCAAGGTCAAGTCCATGGCCCTGCCCTCTGCCCTGTCCGCCTGCATGGGCATCACCGAGCCTGCCATCTTCGGCGTGAACCTGCGCTACTTCAAGCCCTTCCTCGGCGGCCTGCTGGGCGGTGCCTGCGGTGCCCTGTACGCCAGCATCGTGGGTCTGGGTGCCACCGGCACCGGAGTCACCGGCATCTTCGGCATCCTGCTGCACCTGCATATGCCCCTGCAGTACATCATCATGATGGCCATCTCCTTCGGCGCGTCCTTCGCCGTGACCTGGCTCATCTGGAGCCCTGAGGAGGTCAAGGCATGAACGCACTCCAGCGCGACCTGAAAAAGCTGGTGCCTCTGGTAGAGTCGCTGGGCAAGGAAACCGTTGCCGCCGACCCCCACCGCCAGCGGTTCCACCTGCAGCCGCCGGTAGGCTGGCTGAACGACCCCAACGGCCTGTGCGTCTACGGCGGGCAGTACCACGCATTCTTCCAGTACGGCCCCTTCGACGTGAACGGCGGGGTCAAGCACTGGGGCCACGCCGTCAGCACCGACCTGCTCCACTGGGAGCAATTGCCGGTGATGCTCTATCCGGACGAGCCTTTTGACTGCCACGGTGCCTACTCCGGCTCGGCACTGGTGGAGGATGGCACCATGTACCTCTACTACACCGGCAACGTCAAGCACCCCGGCAATTTCGATTACATCAAAGAGGGCCGCGGGCACAACGTCTGCCTGGCCGTCAGCAAGGACGGCGTGACCCTCGACAGCAAGCAGTGCCTGCTGACTAACCGCGACTATCCCGCCGGGCTCACCTGCCATGTGCGGGATCCTAAGGTATTCGCCTACGAAGGCCGGTACTACATGGTACTGGGTGCCCGCACGCTGGAGGACAAGGGCGAAGTGCTGGTGCTGGAAAGCACCGATAAGCTCCGCTGGACCCATATCAACACCCTGACCACCCCGGAGCCCTTCGGCTACATGTGGGAGTGCCCGGACCTGTTCTGTCTGGACGGGCAGTGGTATCTGGCGGTGTCCCCCCAGGGCATCCAGTGCCAGAACGTCTACGGCTGCGGCTGGTTTGCCATCCACGGTGACTGGCGCGGGGACTGCACCCTGAGCGAATTCCACGAGCTGGACGCAGGCTTTGATTATTACGCCCCCCAGAGCTTTGTGGACGGCAACGGCCGCCGCATCCAGATCGGCTGGATGGGCATGCCGGACGCCGACTACGGCAACGCGCCCACCGTGGCCTACGGCTGGCAGCACTGCTTCACCGTGCCCCGCGTGCTGACGGCCGGGCCGGATGGCACCCTGCTGCAGAACCCGGTGCCGGAGCTGGACGCGCAGCGCAGCGCTGCCGCCCTGCATGCCGCCAGCGGCGAGGAAGTGTTCCTTGCCCCGCGCTTCGACCTGACCGCCGCACCCGCCGGAGACTTCTGCCTGACGGTTGCGCAGGGGGTGCAGCTGGTGTATACTGAACAGGACTGCACCTGCACCCTGCGCTTCACCGACCCCGCTCTGGCCGACGGCCGCACCGTGCGCCGCGCCCGGCTGGCAGCCCCCTGCCGCAGCCTGTGGGTGGTGGGCGACAATTCCTCGCTGGAAATTTTCCTGAACGGGGGAGCCACGGTGTTCAGCACCCGGTACTACCCTGCCCCCGGCGACGTGAACATAAAGCTGACCGGGGCAGCCTGTGAACTCTGCAATTTGTGATCTGGAGGTTTTCTATGCCCGGCAATACTCTGTTTTCCATCGGCGAAGCGCTGATCGACATGATCCCGTCCTGCGTAGGATGCACCTTTGACGAGGTGCCGTCCTTCAGCCCGCGCACCGGCGGCGCACCGGCCAATGTCTGCGCTGCCTTTGCCCGTCTGGGCGGTGCCAGCAGCTTTCTCACCCAGCTGGGCGATGACCCCTTCGGCCACAAGATCGCACGGGAGCTGGAAGCCTGCGGCATCGACCTGAGCCATCTGGTGTTCACCGACAAGGCCAACACCGCCCTTGCCTTCGTGAGCCTGGAGGAGGACGGCAACCGCACCTTCAGCTTTTACCGCAAGCCCTCGGCCGACCTGCTGTATGCCCCGGAGCAGATCGACCTGGCCTGGTTCCGCGACGCTTTTGCCCTGCACTTCTGCAGCGTCTCGCTGGTGGACAGCCCCATGCGCCACGCCCATCTGGCCGCCATCGGAGCCGCCCGGGAGGCCGGTGCAATCGTGAGCTTTGACCCGAACCTCCGCTTTCCCCTCTGGCCCGACCGGGAGATGCTGCGCCAGACTGTGCTGCAGTTCCTGCCGCTGTCCAACATCCTGAAAGTCTCGGACGAGGAATTGGAGTTCCTCACCGGCACCGCCGACATCGAAGCCGCCCTGCCCCAGCTGTTTACCGGGGCTGTGCAGCTGGTGCTGTACACCTGCGGCAGCAAAGGGGCCTACGCCTACACCCGCGCCGCCCATGCCTTTGCCCCCTGCCAGAAGGTCAGGGCCGTGGACACCACCGGTGCGGGCGACGGCTTCATCGGCTCCTTCCTGTGGCAGCAGAGCCGGGACGGCGTGACGGTGGACAAGCTGGAAAAGCTGTCCTGCAAAAAGCTGAAGGAGTACCTGGACTTTTCCAACCGGTTCTGCGGCCTGAGCGTACAGAAGCACGGTGCCATCGACAGCTACCCCACCCTGCCCGAGATGGGCCTCTGATCCTCTCGCATCCTGCGCCCGTTCCGGCCTTTGCCGTCGGAACGGGCGTTTTTGTTTTCTGTATTGTAATATTGCACCACAATATAACAGATGTAACTTATTTCTGCACTCCTGTTTTTTGCCTGCCGGGTTGTGGTGGGCCGGAAGATGTGTTACCATAGAACCAACAGACAGGAGGTTCTTTATGCCGTTTGAATTCGCATTTCTGGACTGGCTGCAGAAGTTCCACAACCCGGTGCTGGATGCGCTGGCCGTCTTTCTCAACTACGCCGGTGAGCACGGTGAGATCTGGATCGCGTTCACGCTGCTTTTGCTGCTGTTCCGCCGCACCCGCAAGGCCGGGTGCGCCATGGCCACGGCGCTGGTACTGTATCTGGTGGCCGGGGACTGCATCCTCAAGCCGCTGTTCGCCCGGCCCCGCCCCTGCGACGTGAACACGGCGATCACCATTCTGGTCAAGCGTCCCCACGGGCACGCCTTCCCCTCCGGGCACACGGCCTCGGCTTTTGCGGCAGCCTTTGCGCTCTGGCTGCAAAACCGGAAGTTGGGCGTCCCCGCGCTGGTGCTGGCGGCTTTCATCGCCTTTACCCGGCTGTACCTGTATGTGCACTTCCCCACCGATGTGCTGGGCGGCCTTGTGCTGGGCCTTGCACTGGGTTTCTTCGCCTCGTGGCTTGTTGACAGTCTGGCAAACAAACCCAAGAAAAAACAAAGCGTATAATGTAAAACACCCTCTGTTCCCGCATAGTGAGAACAGAGGGTGTTTTTTGTTTTATCAGCTCAGCCTGTCTGCCTTTTGCAGCAGCGCGCGGTCGCTGGCCGCCTCGGCCGCATAGGGATAGGTCTTTGCACAGGCTTCAAACCGGGTGCGGATGTTCCGGGCAGCTTCCGGGTTCCGCTCTGCCAGCCGGGCCACAAGATACTCTGTGCGCAGGACGGCCGGCATTTTCCGCATCTGTTTGCGGAAGGTCCTCATTTCCCGGCTGTTCCAGCGGCTCAGCAGTGGAGCTGCATCCTCGCCGGTGAGCAAAGCACAGGTCAGCCGGTCACACAGCAACAGGCCACGGTGCAGCGGCAGAAGCGCGGTGTCCTGCGCTTCCAGTGCGTCGATGGCCTGCGCAGTCTTCGCAAAGCGTCCTTCGTCCATCAGGCGGTTGGCATGCAGCACCGCCTGCGCTGCCACCATCAGGTTGTCCAGCCCTTCGGCGGGCAGTGAGGACCACGCTTCCGGCATCTTCCGCAGCGGCACGCCTGCCGCCTGCCGGGCATTGACGCTCAGCTGGTTCCAGAATGCCTGCAATGCTGCCGGGTCCTTGCCCAGGTCACGGGCATTCGCCCCATCGTTGGCGACCCCCTGCACCCGCAGCGGGATGCCGTTGGTCAGCGCCGTGCCAAGGCCCATGACGCAGAACAGCGCCCAGAACGTCCGGGCCATCCAGCTGCTGCAATGCACCGCCAGCACGACCACGGGCAATGCCGTGAACAGGTTGAACAGCGCACCGCCCGCGTTGTAGAGTTGATAGGGTATTTTCCCATCTGGAATATCCGGCGGTACCATCAGGCATTGCCCGCCAGTACCGGCCAGTGTATAGCGGTGGAGCCGCAGCTTCCCGTTCTCTTTCTGCACCATCCAGCTCCCGATGCGGAAGGACACAAACCGGTAGCCGGTCAACAGTCCGAATACCATGTGGCCGCCCTCATGCAGGATGACCTGCCCGTACAGCGCTGCCGCTGCCGCAATCACCAGCCAGCACACCCACAGCAGGAGCTGCCCCGGCGATGCGGCGTCCGCGTACAGCAGGCCGTGCATGCCGCACAGGCCCATGGCAGCACCGTACAGAAATTGCAGCAAAAAGGCCAGCGGAGAGTTCTTCCGGGTCGTCTTTTTTTCCATGCCATCTCCTCCCCATTGGGATGTATCCCGTTTTCCAAAAAGACGGACCGTACAGGGTCTGCAACAGTCCGTCTGGTTTTTATTTCAGCGGTGCAGTCCCTTACACCCCAAAGAATTCCTTGGCGATGTCGGCGCTGCGCTTGGCGTCCTTGGCGTACCAGTCTGCGCCGATCTTTTCGGCGTATTCCGGGGTGAGCACGGCACCGCCCACCATGATCTTGCAGTCCAGTTTGGCTGCATGCAGGGCGGCAATGGTCTCCTCCATGCTCTTGAGGGTGGTGGTCATCAGGGCCGAAAGGCCCACCAGATGCACATCCTTTTCCCGCACGGTGTCCACCACGGTCTCCACCGGCACATCGCGGCCCAGGTCGATGACCTCAAAGCCGTAGTTTTCCAGAATGACCTTGACGATGTTCTTGCCGATGTCGTGCACGTCGCCCTTCACGGTGGCCAGCACGATACGGCCCTTGCTGGCGCTGCCCTCGCCCTTCTGGGCAATGGCGGTCTTGATCTCCTCAAAGGCGCTCTGGGCGGCGCTGGCGGCCTGCAGCAGCTGCGGCAGGAAGAGAGTGCCCTTCTCGTACTTTGCGCCCACGATGTCCAGCGCCGGGATCAGTGCTTCGTCCACCACTTCCAGCGGCTGCTTTTCGGCCAGCAGTGCCTTGGTCTGGGCGGCGGCATCGCCCTTCAGGCCCTTTTCCACCGCCTTCATCAGCAGAGCATAAGGGCCGGTAAGCTCTGCGCTCTCACCGGATGCGGATGCCGAAGCCGCAGGCACCGTCTGCGCGGCCTGCTTGAGGGCCGCCGAGGCGGGCACGCGGTCAGCATAGCGCTCAATGTATTTGGTGCTCTGCGGGTCGCGGTTGGTCAGCACATTGTAAGCGTACACTGCCGCCATCATCTCCTCGCTGGAAGGGTTCATGATGGCAAGGTCCAGCCCGGCATACATCGCCATGGTGAGGAAGGTGGTGTTCAGGTACGGGCGGCAGGGCAGGCCAAAGCTGATGTTGGACACGCCCAGAATGGTGCGCACCCCCAGCTCTTTTTTGCAGGCTTCCAGCGCCTGCACGGTGGCCAGAACGTCCTTCTGCTGGGCGCTGGCGGTCAGGGTCAGGCAGTCGATGTAGATGTCCTCCCGCGGGATGCCGACGGCAAGGGCCGCTTCGGTGATGCGGCGGGCAATGGCTACGCGGTCCTCGGCGGCAGGCAGGATGCCCCGCTCATCGATGGCAAGGCCCACGATGGCCGCACCGTACTTTTTGCACAGGGGCAGGATCGCGTCCAGCTTTTCCTGCTCGCCGTTGGTGGAGTTGACGATGGGCTTGCCGTTGTACACGCGCAGACCGTTTTCCAGCGCCTCCACATTGGAGGAATCCAGCTGCAGCGGCAGGCTGGTGACGCTCTGCAGGGCCTTGACCACCTTGGGCATCAGGGCAGGCTCGTCCACGCCGGGTGCGCCCACGTTCACGTCCAGCACCTGAGCCCCGGCCTCCACCTGACTGACCGCCTGCTCCAGAACATAGTTCATATCCTCTTCCCGCAGTGCCTGCTGGAAGCGCTTTTTGCCCGTGGGGTTGATGCGCTCACCCACCACCGTGATGCCGTCCACGTTGACAAAGTTCACCGGTGTGCAGAGCACCGAGGGCATTTTGTGGGCCGAACGGCCGGGTACGCAGCCTGCAAAAACGCTGTTCAGCAGCTTGATGAACTCCGGCGTAGTGCCGCAGCAGCCGCCCGCCGCAAACAGGTGCAGGTCCCGGTAGGGCTTCATTTCCATGGCGAAGAGCTGCGGAGTGATATCGTAGCCGCTGCCGTCGGCCCGGGGCAGGCCCGCATTGGGCTTGACGAACACCGGAAAGTCGCCGGGCACAGCCTCTGCCAGACGCTTTGCCATGGGAAAGATCTCCTTGGGGCCCAGTGAGCAGTTGATGCCCACCGCGTTGGCACCCAGGCCACGGGCGGTCACGCCGAAGCTTTCCACCGTGCAGCCGGTAAAGGTGCGCCCGCCGGCTTCAAAGCTCATGCTGGCTAAGATAGGCAGGCCGCTGTTTTCCTTTGCTGCCAGCAGAGCGGCTTTCAGCTCGTACAGATCGGTAAAGGTCTCAAAGAAAATGAGGTCGGCCCCGGCGGCAGCGCCTGCCCGGACGATGCGCGCATACTCGCTCACCGCATCCTCAAAGGCCAGCGTTCCGCTGGGTTCCAGCAGTTCTCCCAGCGGGCCGACATCCAGCGCGGTCAGGGCACCGTAGGGCGCACAGGCGCGCTTGCAGTTGGCGATGCCCGCCGCAATGATCTCTTCCAGACTGTAGGCGCTGCCCGCCAGCTTGTGGGCCGATGCGCCAAAGGTGTTGGCGTTGACGATGCGGCTGCCCGCAGCGGCATACTTGGCATGGATGCTCTCGATCAGCTCCGGATTGGTGATGTTCAGCTCCTCCGGCTTTGCACCCAGCTTCAGGCCCGAAGCCTGCAGCATGGTGCCCATGCCGCCGTCCAGCAGGATGGTATTGCTCTGCTTGAAAAGTTCACTCGCTTGCACAGGTCTTTCCCCTCTTTCTATACTCACACCGGGTGCGCAGCACGCAGTGGCCGCACCCGGCCAGTTTTCCCTTTACCGGGTGGCCGCTGACCCCCAGAATGGCCGTCACGCTCTTGCGCGGGGTCATCAGGTTGGTATCGGTCACACACAGGCCCGCCCGGCGCACCGTATCCAGCGCGTTTGCCACCAGCGGCTGTACTGCAATATCCCAGTCACCGTAGCCGGGCGAAAACCGCCCGGTCAAATACTTTCCCTCTTTTGCGGCCCACTGGCGCAGCTCTGCTTCGGCTGCGTCTGCGGCCTGCTCGGCCAGCGCACTGCCCAGTGCGTCGGACGCAACGCCCGCCGCGATATCTCCCACACCGGCACGGCGGATCTGTGCATCCACGCCGGGGCCAAGGGTCACGGCCAGCAGCACCGCCTGCGGGCAGTTTTCCAGATGCTTCATCACATCCCCACCCCGCAGGATGCCTGCTTCGGCAAGGGCAGCCGTGTCCGCTTCCAGCCAGACCGCCCGGGGCGTTGCCGCCGCCAGCAGCGGCATGGCGCATGTTTCCAACAGGGTCATGGTGCGGTCGTCCGGTTCCCCTCTGGCCCCGAAATACCGCGCTGCCTGTGCTGTATCGATCGCCGCCGGTTTTGCCAGCACCAGCGGCTGCGGTGCACCGATCATCCGCCGCACCTCCTTGCTTTTTTGAAATAAAGTGGTCTTAAGTATACCGCACCTGTGGGATTTTATCAATCCCGCAGAGCGGCGGATAAAAGAAAACTCCCTCAGTCACAGCTCACGCCGTGCCAGCTCCCTCAAGGAGGGAGCCTCTGTCGAAAAGGTAAGCTTTTCGGTTTTGCCAAAGGCCCCATCCCAGAGGGGGCTGTCTGTGAAGCAGACTGGGGGAGTTCGTTCTTTATTTGATGCAGCTGGAACAGGGCGTATAGCCTGCTTCCACGGCTTCCTGATAGCTGGAGAAGAGGATCTGGTTCTTCTCTGCCGGCAGGTTCGGGCAGGTAGGCAGATGGAACTTTTTGCTGTTCACATTGCCGATGTACGCCTGCTGGGCCGTGCTGGATGCCGCCGGGTCGGTGGGGTTCAGCGCGGAATCTGCCGCAAAGTGCTCGGTGCCCACGGTGTAGTTCTGGCCGTCACTGCCAATGGTGATGGTGCCCTGTAGGTCAGTGCGGTACACATCCACCCCGGCATCCCGCAGGATGCTCAGCGTTTCCTCGTGCGGGTGGCCGTACTTGTTGTTCACGCCGCAGGAGATGATGCCCATTTCCGGCAGCACCGCGTTCAGGAAGAGGTAGCTGGTGGAGGTGCTGGAGCCGTGGTGGCCCACCTGCAGCACATCGGCCCTGAGGTTCGCGCCGCTGTTCACAAGGTCGGTCTCCGCAGTCTTTTCCATGTCGCCGGTCAGCAGGAAGCTGGTGGAGCCGTAGTCGATGCGCAGCACAATGGAGGTATCGTTGGTGTCGCTGTACTGTGCCACCGGGCCAAGCATGGTCACGGTAGCGCCGCCCAGCGGCCACATCGTGCCCACGGCGGGCACCTCTACCTGCAGGCCCTGCTGTTGGGTGTACTTGACAAAATCCTGAAAGCACTTGGTGGAGGCATCGGCCACCGGGCTGTACACATGGTACGCCGGGAAGTAGGCCAGTGCGGCAGCCAAGCCGCCTACATGATCCTCATGCGCGTGGGAGCAGAACACATATTCCAGCTGCTCCACCCCCTGACTCTGCAGGTAGGACACCACCAGACTGCCGTCGTCCACATTGCCGCCGTCGTAGAGCATGAACTGTCCGTCGCATTCCACCAGCACGCTCAGCGCCTGACCCACATCGATGAAATGCACCTCCAAGGGTGCGTCCACCGTATCCACAGCCGCCGCAGCAGAAGCGGACGGGTTCGGCACTACATCGGCGCTTCCGCCCGGGACGGACGGCAGCCCGCTGCAGCCCGCAAGGCTCAGCACCAGTGCGGCGGCAGCGGCCAGCGCAGCAAGGCGCTGCCACAGGCCTTTCTTAGGCGCGTTTACTTTTTCTTCTTTCCAGTTTTCCACGTTGTGTTCTCTTTCTGTTGATCGTTTTTGGGCTTGCGCGCGGGTGCCGAATGGGGCGCAAAGCGTGCGCCGGGGCTGGGCGCACGGCCTGTCGGTGCAGCGGCACGGCTCTGGCCGTGGGCAGGCTTGCCGTTATGGCCCTTCTGGTTCGGGCGCACCGTATAGGTGCCGTCATTGTGGATCGTCACATCGGCGGCTTCGGCCCGGCGGGCAGAGCGCTGCACGGCGCGGCGGCCTGCGGCGGGCACCAGCAGGGGGATCAGGTCCTCCCGGTGGGTCATCTTCAGCGCCTTGACTACCTTCTCGGCGTTGCGAGGCTCGTAGTATTGCAGCAGCGCCCGCTGCAGCGCCTTGCCCTCGGGGGTCTTTTCCACAAACACCGGCTTCAGGGTGTAGGGGTCAAGGCCGGTGTAGAACATGCAGGTGCTCACAGTGCCGGGGGTGGGGTAAAAATCCTGCACCTGTTCCGGGCGCATGTGGTTTTTATAAAGATATTCTGCCAGATAGACCGCATCCTTGAGGGTGCTGCCCGGGTGGCTGGACATCAGATAGGGCACCAGATACTGCTTTTTGCCGGCCTTTTTGCTCAGCTCATAGAATTTATCCTTGAACTTGTTGAAGGTCTCGATGGGCGGCTTGCCCATGTAGGCCAGCGTGTTGGGGGCACAGTGCTCCGGAGCCACCTTCAGCTGGCCGGACACATGGTACTCTACCAGCTCCTTGAAGAAGGTGTCGTCCGGGTCGGCCATCAGGTAGTCGAACCGGATACCGCTGCGGATGAACACCTTTTTCACGCCCGGCAGCTCCCGCACCCGGCGCAGGATCTTCAGGTAGTCGCTGTGGTCCACGATCATGTGGGAGCAGGTGGTGGGGGCAAGACAGTGCTTGCCGCCGGTGCACATGCCCCGCAGCATCTGCTCCCGGCAGGAGGGAAAGCGGAAGTTTGCGGTGGGGCCGCCCACATCGTGGATGTAGCCCTTGAAATCCGGCTCGTGGGTCATGCGCTCGGCTTCCGCCACGATGCTGTCCGCGCTGCGGCTGGTGACACGCCGCCCCTGATGCAGCTGGATGGCGCAGAAGTTGCAGCCGCCAAAGCAGCCGCGGTTCTGGATGATGGAGAACTGCACCTCCCGGATGGCGGGCACGCCGCCCATGCTCTCGTAGATGGGGTGGTAACGGCGGGTGTAGGGCAGAGCGTAGACCTTATCCAGCTCCCCGCGCACCAGCGGCTTTGCGGGGATGTTCTGCACCAGATACTTTTCGCTCTGCTTCTGCACGATAATCTGGCCGCTGACCACATCCTGATTGTCCATCTGGATGCGGCAGGCCTTGGCATACGCCGTCTTATCCGACGCCACCTTTTTAAAGCCTGCGCACTCCACGTAGCGCTCGGGCAGATGGTCGAAGTCGGTCATGTAACAGGTGCCGTCCACGTCCGTGATGCTCTCCACCGGTTCCCCGGCGGCAAGGCGGCGGGCGATCTCCACGGTCTGGTGCTCGCCCATGCCAAAGCTGATGATGTCCGCGCCGGAATCCTCGGCGATGCTGGGCAGCACGGTGTCCAGCCAGTAATCGTAGTGGGCAAACCGGCGCAGAGAAGCTTCCAGACCGCCCAGGATCACAGGCAGGTCGGGGTAGGCCTCCTTGGCCAGCCTGGTGTAAACGGTGGCGCTGCGGTCAGGCCGCGCGCCGCCGATGCCGCCGGGAGAGTATTCGTCCTCGGCACGCGGGATTTTTGCCACGGAGTAGTGGCTCACCATGCTGTCCACGTTGCCGCCGCCGATGAAAAAGCCGTACTTGGGCCTGCCGAACCGCTTGAAGTCCTCGCAGTCGGAATAACGGGGCTGGGCCAGCACGCCGACCTTATAGCCCTCGGCCTCCAGCAGGCGGCTGATGATGGCGGTGCCAAAGCTGGGGTGGGCAACGTAGGCATCGCCGCCCACCACCACAAAGTCCAGCTGATCCCACCCCCGGGCTTCCATGTCCGCCCGGCTGATGGGAAGAAATTCGGTATAAATCGGGGAAGAGTTATCCATAGTGTTCCTCACTGGTTAAACCTCTCTATCCGCTCCCCTGACAGGGAGCCAAGAGAAGTGTTGCTTGTGTTCTTATTCCTCCGGCTGATTCATCTGCATTTCCAGCCACTGCTGGCGGCTGATGAGAACAGCGCGGGGCTTGGCACCCTCATAGGGGCCGATGATGCCCTTCTGCTCCATCTCATCCATGATGCGGGCGGCGCGGGCATAACCCAGCTTACAGCGGCGCTGCAGCAGGCTGGTGGATGCCTGCCCGGCATCAATGACCACCTCAACGGCCTGCTTGAGCATCGGGTCGCTGCCGGTCTCCTCATCCGCATCTGCAGAGGATGCGCCCTTCTTGCCATCCTGAATGGCGTCCTGT
>SKEJ01001238.1_pt1 | contig 14301 bp, 12 predicted proteins | sample 4826721 | NCBI WGS metagenome assembly SKEJ01 (sample SAMN11008812, study PRJNA524170) | human gut metagenome | biome: Human fecal sample; material: Feces; isolation source: fecal sample from pouch patient p31 | host: Homo sapiens | place: Israel: Tel-Aviv | collected 2015-06-02 | reverse complement strand
ACTGCAGGTAAATAACCTGCTTGAATTAAGAATGGTACGATCATAATGATTACGCCAATTACTAAGGCTATCACTAAGGTTACGTTTCCACCGATTACACGATAAGGCAGATTTGGATTCGCTTGACGTGTTTTCCATGCTAGTCCAATAGGTAAAATTAAGCAATAGAATGCACAGAGTAAACCCGCATAGCTTAATGCAGCAATAAAACCTTCAGGATAATACAAGGCGAATGCAAGTGGTGGAGTAAATGCTGCAACAGTCAGTGTTAAACGGTTGTGTGGCAATTTGTAACGTTTAAATAAATCGCCTAAACCTTCAAATACCCCTAGCATCACACCTAGGAAAGAAGTGATTAATGCAAGTGCAGAGAACACACGTACGATTTCACCCATAATGTGGGAGTTCGTGATTTGACGTGTTGCATTGACTAAGCCGTTAAGGGTTGGATCTGCTTGGAGCAATTGTACGAACTCATTTTGGCTTAATACACCGTGAGTCGCTAATTGCCATATAAAATAAGCGATCAGTGGAATGGCTGTACCAATTAAAATCGCTTTACGGAATTGAGTGACACTACCATCTAAATAGCTATTTACGCTACCCATGATGATGTGGAAGCCAAAAGAGGTAAAGAAAATTGGTGCCGCAGAGATCACGAAAGCATAATTTAAAGGCAAGGCCATCAGGTTATCGACAGACACTTTTGGTAACATCATAAATAACACGAAAGCAAAGGCGATTAATTTGCCGATGAACAGAATACGGGTGGCACCATCAACGCCTCTTGTACCTACAACCACAAAGGCACCGAGTACGACGGTAAATAAAATGATTGAAAGTTCGGAGGAGAGACTTTCAAAGCCAAAAGCCGTTGGTAAACCAGATAATAATGAACCGCCTCCGGTGATGTAGGCCGCAGAAAGGGCATAAAGTAAAATGAGCAAGCTAAAAGTCGCTAAGACACGCCCAGTGATACCAAAGTATTTTTCAGCGAGAGTCGCTACGCCATCATTCAGGCGATCAGCTGTTTGATAGACTTCAACAAAAAGTAAACCGCTATAAACTAACAGCGCCCATAAGCCGACTAATAATAAAACAGTGTAACCAAAACCAATTCCGGCAGAGGTTAATGGCATCGCGAGCATCCCGGCTCCGATGGTCGTGCCTGCAATGATTAAGGCACTGCCGAATGTTTTGTTCTTTAGCATAAAATTGTCCTCCGAGTATAAAATTGAAAAATGAGGTTAAAGCTGACCGCACTTTTCTTTGTAATGATAGCGGCAAACCGAAAGATAAGAGTCATTTCCACCGATTTGGATTTGTTCCCCTTCCTTAATGACTTCACCTTGTTCATTTAAACGTAAAACGAAATTGGCTTTGCGTCCACAATAACAGATTGTTTTTAATTCTTCTAGTTGATCTGCCCAAGCAAGTAAATACTTACTGCCTTCAAATAGCTCAGCTTGGAAGTCGGTGCGCAAGCCATAACAAAGCACAGGAATCTTCAGTTTATCCACGACATCGCTTAATTGATACACTTGCTGTTTTGTCAAAAACTGGGCTTCGTCAACTAAAACACAATGAATTTTTTCTTGTTGTAAACGTTGGCTCACTTCAGCAAAAAGGTCACTCGTTGATGTAAATAAATTGGCGTCTTCATGAATACCAATACGCGACGTGACTTTGCCTAATCCAAAACGGTCATCAATGGCTGCCGTATAAACCATGGTGTTCATATTGCGTTCACGATAGTTATAGGAAGACTGCAGCAACGTAGTTGATTTGCCCGCATTCATCGTAGAGTAGTAAAAATAGAGTTTTGCCATTATTTAATCACCCATTTCCAGAAATAATAGGCAATAAATCCTGCAACAGGTGGACAGGCTGCTAACATAAAGGTACCGTAAGTTGCACCACCGCCAACCATTTTTCCGGCAGCTGAAAGCGCGCTAACGATATCACCACTTGGTGTGGTAAAAATCCATGCGCCAATAATCGCGAGCACTAAAAAACAAGCGATACCGGCTGCACGCATAGCTCTCACTTTAATCATATTTTCCATATTTTTTCCTTAAATTGCAGGGAGTTCGGCCATTGCCCAACGAGGTTTGACATCAATGGCAAGATCGCTGTGCTGACCTTGTTTTAAACGTAAAAAGCCCGTATAGGCAATCATGGCGCCGTTATCGGTACAAAATTGAGGTTGCGGATAAAATACTTCACCACCAAGATTTTTCATCATTGTGCCAAGGGTTTCACGTAATTTTTTGTTTGCACTTACGCCGCCAGCAATGACTAAACGCTTATAACCGGTTTCTTTTAAGGCTCTTTTGCATTTAATTGCAAGTGTATCCACGACAGAATCTTGGAAGGCAAAGGCAATATCAGCTTTGGTTTGTTCAGTTAATTCGCCTTCTTGTTTGATCGCCTGATTAATGGTGTTTGCTGCTGAGGTTTTTAAACCTGAAAAGCTAAAATCAAGGCCAGGTCGATCCGTCATTGGACGAGGGAACACAAAGCGATCTTTTGATCCTTTTTCGGCTAAACGTGAAAGTGCCGCACCGCCAGGATAATCTAATCCTAATAATTTCGCGGTTTTATCAAAGGCTTCGCCTGCCGCATCATCAATGGATTCGCCAATGACTTCATATTTCCCTACTCCATCAACGCGCACTAATTGTGTGTGTCCACCTGAAACTAAGAGGGCAATGAATGGAAAGTGCGGTCGGTTTTCATCAAGCATTGGAGCAAGTAGATGACCTTCCATGTGATGTACGCCAATAGCGGGCACATTCCAAGCATAAGCTAGTGAACGCGCGATCGTTGCGCCCACTAATAAGGCGCCCACTAAACCTGGGCCACTTGTATAGGCAATACCATCAATTTGATCAGCGGTTAAATTAGCTTCTTCTAATGCGGCTTTAATTAATGGTGCTGTTTTACGAATGTGATCGCGGGAAGCCAGTTCTGGCACCACACCGCCGTAATCCGCATGTAAGGCTATTTGCGTGTAGAGCTGATTGGCAATTAAGCCTTTGTCTTCATCATAAATCGCGACGCCTGTTTCATCACAGGAGGTTTCGATCCCTAAAATACGCATTTTCTTCTCATTTTATTAAAAAAATTGGCAAAGATTTTACCTTGTTTAGCCCGCTTAAACCAGTTCAAACGCCAAATTTTCAGCAAATAGGTGATCTTTCCTTTGCTTTTGCGGGGAAGATCGATTAGAATTGCGTCCTTTATTGAATTTGCCGTTCATTCGGCAGTAATAAAAATTTAAAATTGCAATTAAATTAAACTCATTGAGGTGATTGGCTTATGCCTGTAATTAAAGTACGTGAAAACGAATCATTTGACGTAGCTTTACGTCGTTTCAAACGCTCTTGCGAAAAAGCTGGTATTTTAGCAGAAGTTCGCGCTCGTGAATTCTATGAAAAACCAACTACAATCCGTAAACGTGAAAAAGCAACGCTTGCTAAACGTCACGCTAAACGTAATGCTCGCGAAAACGCGCGCAATACCCGTTTATACTAATTTGTAGTATTTTCTAACTCGAGTTAAGACAAACCGTGAAACCTTTTGGGTATCACGGTTTTGTTGCTTTAAACTCATCGAAAAAAGTCACGCAAAATCAACCGCACTTTCGCATCGTATTCAAGGAGGCAAGGCAATGAAAGGCTCTATTCCACGCCAATTTATTGATGATCTGCTCACAAAATCGAATATTGTCGATGTGATTAATGCGCGTGTGAAACTCAAAAAAGCGGGACGAGATTATCAAGCTTGCTGTCCGTTTCATCACGAAAAAACACCCTCCTTTACGGTAAGTGAAAAAAAACAATTCTATTATTGCTTCGGCTGTGGCGCGAAAGGCAATGCCATTTCATTTTTAATGGATTATGACAAATTAGAATTTGTTGAAGCCGTTGAAGAACTTGCCGCTTCGGCAGGGCTTGAAGTGCCTTATGAAAAACGCCTAAATCAATTCGGCAATAAACCGGATGTGAGCTATCAAACAAAACGTAATTTATACGATTTAATGCAAGAGATTGCGCTGTTTTATCAAGCTCAACTTCCACTAAATATTCCTGCTCAAAGCTATCTTCAGCAACGTGGTTTATCGCCAGAAATTATTGAGCGTTTCCAAATCGGTTATGTGCCCAATGCGATGGATACCGTGTTGCGTCAGTTCGGCAAAAATCGAGAAGAACAGAAAAAGCTGTTTGATTTAGGTATGCTTTCTCGCAATGATCGTGGCAATGTGTACGATAAATTCCGTAATCGTATTATGTTTCCGATTCGGGATAAACGTGGTCGTACGGTCGCTTTTGGTGGACGTGTTTTAACGGATGAAAAACCCAAATATTTAAACTCACCTGAAACCATTACATACCATAAAGGTAATGAACTTTATGGTTTGTATGAAGCCTTACAAATCAATGATGAGCCAGAAAAATTACTGGTAGTTGAAGGCTACATGGATGTGGTGGCATTGGCTCAATTTGGTGTAAATTATGCGGTGGCTTCCCTAGGTACATCGACGACCTCGGAACAAATTCAATTATTGTTCCGTTCAACAGAGCAGGTAATTTGTTGCTATGATGGCGATAGAGCAGGACGTGATGCCGCTTGGCGCGCACTTGAAAACGCTTTACCTTATCTGGAAGACGGACGACAAATTAAGTTTATTTTCTTGCCTGATGGAGAAGATCCGGATACTTATATTCGTCAATACGGTAAAGAAAAGTTTGAAGAATATATTGAGCAAGCCCAGTCTCTCACAGAATTCTTATTCGCGCATTTAAGTCCGCAGGTGGATTTCTCGACGCAAGAAGGACGAGGCAAGCTAGTAGCGCTGGCGGCGCCTTTAATTCGTCAAATCCCTGGCGATATGCTGCGTCTATCATTGCGAAATATGTTGGCACAAAAACTCGGGATCTTTGATCAATCACAGCTTGAAAGCTTAATTCCAAATCAAATAGACAAAGCTGAACCCAAACCTAAAACGCCACAAAAAACCATTAAGAAAACGCCAATGCGTGTGGTGATTTCGCTGTTATTACAGAATTCACAATTGGTGAATCGCATTTCGGATGTGGGTTTACAAGCCTTAAAGCATGAGGCAGGTTACGAATTACTCGAAAAATTAACCGCACTTTGTCGTGAACGAGAAGGCATTACAACAGGGCAAATCTTAGAATATTTTCGTGATACAGAATTCAGCAAGCCCCTTGAAATATTGGCGGCTTGGGATCATCTATTAGATGACTTAGAAATCATTAATGCATTCTCTCAAAACTATCGTCGATTGAATATTCAAGCAATTGAACGTGACATTGAAATGCTTATCGCCAAAGAAAGGGCGGAAGGCTTAACTGATCAAGAGCGAGCAATTTTAGTGAATTTGCTCAAGGGAAAAGAAGAGCAGAAAAAACAGTTAGTTAATCCGTCATAACAATGGTAAAATCTCCTGTTCAAAACAAGGGCTTTTATCTTCCAAAAATAACGCAAAACGGGAATAAAAATGGAACAAAATCAACAATCTACCGCAGAGCAATATTCAGAACAAATTGAACAGCTTATGGAATTAGGTCGTACGCAAGGTTATTTAACCTATGCGGAGATTAATGACTTACTTCCGGAAGATGTGATCGATCCAGAGTATTACGATAAGTTGTTGCAGACTTTACAGCATGATGCGGGTATTCCGGTTCTGGATGAAGCGCCGGAAAGTGACGAAATGATGTTGAATGACACGATTCCGGATGAAGATGCAGTGGAAGAAGCAACACAAATTTTATCCAATGTGGAATCTGAAATCGGCCGTACAACCGATCCTGTGCGTATGTATATGCGTGAAATGGGAACGGTTGATCTTCTTACCCGTGAAGATGAAATCAGCATTGCAAAACGTATTGAAGAAGGGATTGATGAAGTTCAAACTGCGATTGCAGCTTACCCAGAAGCGTTAACTGAATTATTAGATAATTATGACCAAGTTGAAGCGGGCAATTATCGTTTAGCTGATTTAATCACAGGCTTTGTGGATCCAAATGTTCCAGAAGAGGAAACCGCAACCATTGATGAAAATTTTGCTGATGAAGATGAAAGTGCCGAATCTGCGGCAGACGTTGATGATGAGAGCGATGAGGAAGATGAAAGCGATAGTAGCTCAAGTTCTGATGACAGTGATTCAGATAATAGCATCGATCCTGAAGTAGCGCGTGAAAGATTTGCCGCATTAAGAGAACAACACACTAAAACATTAGCAACTATTGCAAAACACGGACGCAGTGGTAAACGCGCAAAAGATCAAATTGCTCTACTCGCAGATATTTTTAAACAATTCCGTTTAGTGCCTAAACAATTCGATGTACTTGTTTTATCAATGAAGAATATGATGAAGCGTGTACGTTCAGAAGAGCGTCAACTACAAAAAGTATTAGTTGATATTGCGGGCATGCCAAAAGATGAATTTGAGGCACTGATTATTGCTAATGGTAGCAGTGATGCATGGGTAGTAAAAGCATTAAAATCAACGAAAGCTTGGGCAAAACGTTTACCAAAATATGAAGAGCGTATTCGTTTATCTTTAGATAACTTAGCGAATATTGAACAGCAAACTAATCTTACCATCCAACAAATGCGTGAGATTTGCGATGCGGTATCTCGTGGTGAACAAAAAGCTCGCCGTGCGAAAAAAGAAATGGTTGAAGCTAACTTACGTTTGGTCATTTCTATTGCGAAAAAATATACCAACCGTGGTTTGCAATTCTTGGATTTAATTCAAGAAGGGAATATTGGTTTGATGAAAGCAGTAGATAAATTTGAATATCGTCGTGGTTATAAATTTTCAACTTATGCAACTTGGTGGATTCGTCAGGCAATTACTCGTTCGATCGCGGATCAAGCGCGTACAATCCGTATCCCTGTTCATATGATTGAAACGATTAACAAATTAAATCGTATTTCTCGTCAAATGCTACAAGAAATGGGACGTGAAGCGACGCCAGAAGAGCTTGCTGAACGCATGGGGATGCCAGAAGATAAAATCCGTAAAGTGCTTAAAATCGCGAAAGAACCTATTTCTATGGAAACCCCAATCGGTGATGACGATGATTCACATTTAGGTGATTTTATTGAGGATTCAACTCTTGAATTGCCATTAGATTCTGCAACCGCACAAAGCTTAAAAGTAGCGACTCATGAAGTGTTAGAAGGCTTAACACCTCGTGAAGCGAAAGTATTACGTATGCGTTTTGGTATTGATATGAATACCGACCATACACTCGAAGAAGTGGGTAAACAATTTGATGTAACTCGTGAGCGTATTCGTCAGATTGAAGCGAAAGCGTTGCGTAAATTACGTCATCCTAGCCGTTCTGAGACATTAAGAAGTTTCCTGGATGAGTAATTGTTTATTTATATAAAAAGAAAAGGCAGAGATCTCTGCCTTTTTTATTTGATTAAATTTGGTTATTTACCGCGAAATCACATTCCTTTAAAATACGCACCTTTCGTTATTCAAAAAAACAAAAAAGGAACTTTATGGAAGAATCTCAAGAACTAGAAAAGCTGCCTCGAGTAGTGACTAGTGTGTTAAAAGTGGTATTAAGTTTTTCACTTATTGCTTTGGCTTTAGTGTTGATCATTGCTTTAGCTAAAATTACCTATAGCTTAGCGATTATGGTATTTAATACATCAAGCGTAGTGCCTTATGATGTTGCTGAACAAGCCGTGATGTTTTTCTTATATTTCGGTTTTATTGGCCTTATCGTGCAATATTTTAAAAGTGGCTATCACTTTCCTTTGCGTTATTTTATTTACGCGGGGATTACCGCTATGTTGCGTCTGATTATTGTGAATCATGAGAGTTCAGTTGATACTATCTTATTCGCAGGCGCGATTTTAATTATGGTTATTGCACTTTGTTTAGTGTTGTATTCCAATAAAATTAAAATTTAAAAGTGCGGTCGTTTTGACCGAGGTTTTGGAATGGATTATTCCGGTACAATCCATTCCACTGTCCAACTTCCCGTACCTTCAGGGATGAGCGTTTGGGTTAAATAAGGCAAAATAGATTTCATTTGCTGTTCTAATTGCCAAGGTGGATTAATTACCACCATTCCACTTGCGGTCATACCACGTTGATCGCTATCAGGACGAACAGCCAATTCAATTTTCAAAATTTTACGAATTCCCGTTGCTTCTAATCCTTTAAAAATGCGTTTTGTTTGTTGACGTAGAACCACTGGATACCAAATCGCATAAGTGCCTGTCGCAAAGCGTTTATAACCTTCTTCGATCGCTTTAACCACTAAATCATAATCTTCTTTTAATTCATAAGGCGGATCAATAAGCACTAAACCACGGCGTTCTTTCGGTGGAAGCGTCGCTTTGAGTTGTTGGAAACCATTTTCTGATTTTGTGGTGATATTTTTAAATTCTTTGAAATTATTGCGTAATAATGGAAAATCGCTCGGATGTAATTCTGTCAGTAATGCACGATCTTGAGGACGCAATAATTGCGCGGCAATCATTGGTGAACCTGCATAATAGCGTAATTCTTTACCGCCATAATTGAGCTTTTTAATAAGATCGACATAGCGTGCAACCTCTGCAGGTAAATCTGTTTTGTCCCAAAGTCTTCCAATTCCCTCTTTATATTCACCGGTTTTTTCTGATTCGTTAGAACTTAAACGATAACGACCGACCCCAGAATGGGTATCGAGATAGTAAAAACCTTTTTCTTTCAGCGAAAGATTTTCCAAAATTAGCATTAACACAATGTGTTTTAGCACATCGGCATGGTTGCCGGCATGGAAGCTGTGACGATAACTTAACATGGTTTGTCCTTTTGACGTAAAAAAGTGCGGTCAAAATTAACCGCACTTTTAGTATTTAAATCAGGGTTAGAATAATTCTTCTGGTTGCGTTGCTGGAATGGCATCTTTAGTTTTACCTGTTCCACCGTTTAGACGTTGTTGTAACTCTGGTGGAACATAATAACCACGCTCTTGCATTTCCGCAATGTAAGTACGTTTAGGCTCAGTACCGACGATAAAGTATTCTTTGCGACCACCACCTTCAGAAAGTAAACCAGAGTTACTATCAATGGTTTTTTCCATGATGTTTGGTGGAAGTGTGAGTTGACGTTCTGGTACATCAGAAAGTGCCGCTTTCATATAAGCGACCCAAGCAGGCATTGCGGTTTTCGCACCCGCTTCACCTTTACCTAATACGCGTTTGTTATCATCGAAACCGACATAGGTCGTTGTCACTAAGTTAGCACCAAAGCCCGCATACCAAGCCACTTTCGCACTATTCGTGGTACCGGTTTTACCGCCGATGTCACTACGCTTAATGCTTTGAGCAATACGCCAGCTGGTACCTTTCCAACTAAGTCCTTGCTCACCATAAATCGCCGTATTTAATGCACTACGAATTAAGAAGGCTAATTCACCACTAATCACACGAGGTGCGTATTCTTGTTTTGCTGCACCGTCTTTCGCATCCGCCATTAAATCAACAGAACCATCGTTTAATGCTGATGTTTGAAGCTCTGGTAAGTCAGGTACATTCTCTGGTTGTTGATCACCTTCTTCCGTATCCGTGTTGTTATTACCTTGCGCTGATTTTAGGTTATCTGGATTAGCCACTTCTGCAACATCTTTAAAACCGTCGATTTTGTCTTTGGTTTCACCATAAATCACAGGAATGTCATTACAAGTGATACAAGCAATTTTCGGGTTAGCAATAAATAAATCTTTACCCGTGTTATCTTGAATTTTTTCGATGAGGTAAGGATCAATCAAGAAACCACCGTTATCAAAGACCGCGTAAGCACGTGCCATTTCAAGTGGAGTGAAAGAAGCCGCACCTAATGCAAGCGCTTCACTCGCAAAATATTGGTCACGCTTGAATCCAAATCGTTGTAAGAATTCAGCGGTGAAATCAACACCCGCAGTTTGTAACGCTCTGATCGCAATCATGTTTTTAGATTGGCCTAAACCCACACGTAAACGCATTGGACCGTCATAACGATCAGGTGAGTTTTTCGGTTGCCACAAAGGTTGTCCTGGTTTTTGAATGGAGATAGGACTATCTTGCAATACGCTTGAAAGGGTTAAACCTTTTTCTAATGCCGCAGCATAAATAAATGGTTTAATCGAAGAACCTACTTGCACTAAAGATTGGGTTGCACGGTTAAATTTACTTTGTTCGTAACTAAAACCACCCACCATGGCCTCAATTGCACCATTATCTGAGTTTAATGAAACTAATGCAGAGTTAGCTGCTGGAATTTGGCCTAACACCCACTCACCGTTATCACGTTTACGAATCCAAATCTGTTCGCCCACTTTAACGGGTGATTTACCAGCCCAACGCATTGCATTTGAAGAAAGCGTCATTGTTTCATTATTAGCTAAAAGTAATTCCGCGCCATTTTTACCCAATGCGGTTACCGCTGCTGGAATAAAAGGTTCTGAATCAGGTAATTTTTTCAAGAAAGCGACAATGCGCTCGTTATCCCATACAGCTTCACCTTTTTTCCATAGTGGCGCGCCACCACGCCAGCCATGACGCATATCATAATCGATCAGGTTATTACGTACGGCTTTTTGTGCTTCGGCTTGATCTTTTGACAGTACAGTTGTGAAGACTTTATAACCTTTGGTGTAAGCATCTTCCTCACCAAAACGTTTCACCATTTCTTGACGAACCATTTCAGTCACATAGTCTGCACGGAATTCAAATTTTGCACCGTGATAACTCGCGACGATTGGCTCTTTGATGGCTGCATCATATTCTGCTTTGGTGATTTTGTTTTCATCCAACATACGACCTAATACCACATTACGGCGTTCTTCCGCACGTTTTGGTGAATATAATGGGTTCATTGTTGAAGGTGCTTTTGGCAAGCCCGCAATCACAGCCATTTCAGAGAGCGTTAATTCATCTAAGTTTTTACCAAAGTAGGTTTGTGCAGCGGCTGCGACACCATAAGAACGATAGCCTAAGAAAATTTTATTCAAATAAAGCTCTAAAATTTCCTGTTTGCTCAAGGTATTTTCAATTTCAACCGCTAATACCGCTTCGCGAGCTTTACGAATGATGGTTTTCTCTGGAGTTAAGAAGAAGTTACGTGCAAGCTGTTGTGTAATGGTACTTGCCCCTTGAGATGCACCACCATTGTTGACCGCAACAAAAATCGCACGAGCAATACCAACAGGATCTAAGCCATGATGTTCATAAAAACGGCTATCTTCTGTTGCTAAGAAGGCATCTTGCAGGCGCTGAGGCACATTTTCTAATTTCACCGGAATACGGCGTTGTTCACCGACTTCACCGATCAATTTGCCATCAGCCGTATAAATTTGCATCGGTTGTTGTAACTCGACGGTTTTTAGGCTTTCTACCGATGGTAAGGAGGATTTTAAGTGAAAATACAGTACACCACCGGCGACTAATCCCAGTATACATATCGTAAATAGGGTACTTAATATTAATTTTGCGATCCGCATCGTAAAATTCTCTCTGGTTTAATGAATATTCAAAAAATCAAAATTATGATTTTGGCTGCTAAGTATAAAAGATTAATCCCTTAAAGAATAGGAAAGAATATGGGAATTGCTCATAGAAAGCAGCGAAAACAACAAATTGGTGTGAGTAAACAACAAGATAACCTCTATTTTGTTTGGCTAGATGAATTCAACAAAGTTCAATCTATTTGCTTGAATGGACAACAAAAGGACATTTTTTCCCAGTTATTGCCTCATTTGCCACAGAAAAACAGTCAATGCTGTTTCAGCACGGGCGGCTGAACGTTAACCAACTGACCGAGCTGATGCCGCTCTCCCGTCCTGCGGTGTCGCATCATTTGAAACTGATGTTGCAGGCGGAATCGGTGCTGGTGTTGGCGGAGTTTGCCGAAATGGGCATTGATTTGCTGGAGATTTTCGGAGGCAACTATGAAAGTCCCGCAATGATTCAGGGCGTAAAGGAAAGCACACGCCGCCGCGAAGCTTATTTCTTGGATTATGCCGAAAAAGCCCGCCAAGCCATCGGCAGCGTGCCGTTGATCGTAACCGGCGGTTTCCGAAGCCGTGATGCGATGGAACAGGCATTGGCAGAGGGCAGTTTGGATTTGGTCGGGATCGCCAAACTTTTTGCACTCATTCCCGATTTGCCGCAACGGATGTTATTGGGCGGATTGGCAAAAGCGGAATTGCCCGCTGTCCGCACAGGCTTGGGATTCATCGATCGCAAGCTCGGCCTTTCTCGAACTGGGCTGGTATGCTTATCAAATGAAGCTCATCGGTACAGGCAACGCCCCGCAGCCGAAACGCTCCGCGTGAGCGGAACTGTTCCGCCTGCTGAAAACATCCGCCAACACCGCCTGCGTTCCGAACGGGCGTAAAAAGTGCGCTCTATTTTACGAATTTTTCTTTATATTTCCCAACAGTAATCTGCGCCCTTCAAATTCCTTGCCGGCAATTTCCAAAGCGAAGCGTTCTTTGTCGGCGTCGCGTACTTTGTCGTGTACGGCACGTAATTCCTGCACGCTAGCACCCAATGCCTTGACGATTTCATCGCCCATTTTCATGGAAGAATAGAAGGTTTCGCGCACTACGAAATCCGCTTCCGCTTTCACTAGGGCCAGCGCATTGCGTCTGTCCCAGGCGCGCACGAATACCTTGGCGTTCGGGTTGATATGATGAATATTTTCCACAATTCTGACCGCACTTTCTCCGTTGTCCACGCATACCGCTACGATGTCGGTGTGTTCTACGCCGCTGGCATGCAGCACGTCGGCGCGGGTGGCGTCGCCGTAATAGACTTTGAAACCGTATTCGCGTGCGACGTTGATGATGTCGGGATCGTTGTCCAGAATGGAAATGGTGGCACCGTAGGCTAGCGGCATTTGGCTGACCACCTGCCCCATGCGCCCGAATCCGATAATCAGCACGTTGCCGTTGAGTTCGCTCGCATGTTCTTCCACATCGTCCACTGCCGCAGCTGCGCGGGGTTCTTTGAAATAGCGGTCGAACAGCATAACGCTGAAGGGTGTCATAATCATGGAGAGCACCACGATTGCCGTCATATTCGCTAGCACTTCCGCATTAATCGCCCGTTGTACGGCAGCGGAGGCGAGTAATACGAAGGCGAATTCACCGCCCTGCGACATCAGTACGGCGCGGTGTATCGCGGTGTGATGGCTTGCTTTGGCAAAACGCGCCACTCCATAAATGGCAAGGCATTTCAAGATAATCATCAGTACAGTGGCGGAAAGAATTACCTTCCAGTTATTGAGCACCGTTGCCACATCCAGCGACATCCCGACAGCTAAGAAAAACAGCCCGAGCAAAAGGCCTCGGAACGGTTCGATATCCGCTTCAAGCTGATGACGGAAGTCGGATTCCGACAGCAGCACTCCCGCCAGAAACGCACCCATCGCCATAGACAGACCGCCCAGCTCCATTAAATAAGCCGCACCGAGTACCACCAGCAGCGCGGCGGCAGTCATCACCTCGCGTGCTTTGGATTTTGCCAGAATTTTAAACAGCGGATTGAGCAGCCAAATACCTGTCGCAATCAACGCTGCCAAAGAAAGCGCGGCAACACCGATTTTCTGCCATAGCGGTACGGCATCGGCAACGGCATTGGGATTATCGGGTGCTAGAAATGCTACAATAGCCAGCATGGGCACAATCAGCAAATCTTCAAACAGCAAAATGGAGACAATGCGCTGACCTTGCGGTGTGCTGATTTCATGACGTTCGTCCATAATCTGCATGACCATTGCGGTGGAGGTGAGTGTAAAACCTACCGCCGAAATAAACGACATCACTAAAGAAAAACCGTAAGCCAGCCCGATTTGGGTAAGGAACAGACTGGAAAACGTCACCTGCAGGGTACCCAAGCCGAAAATCTGATTACGCAATTTCCATAAATGCGACGGCTTCATTTCCAGCCCGATCAAAAACAGAAACATCACCACGCCGAATTCCGCAATATGCAAAATAGCGTGGGAATCGGTAATGAGCTTTAATCCGAAGGGTCCGATAACCAGCCCCGCAGCCAAATAACCCAGAATCGAGCCTAGACCTAAACGTTTAAATAACGGCACGGCAACTACCGCCGCCCCCAATAACTCCACCACGTGCAATAAATCGCCGTCAGCTGCTTCTACCGCCATAATTCCTGCCTTTGTTAATTCATAAAAATTTTTCGTATTATAAAGAAAAATCGCCGTAACACAAAAAAATCGTCATATGACGGCTTCCTCTAAGAAAA
>SKEJ01001229.1_pt1 | contig 14387 bp, 20 predicted proteins | sample 4826721 | NCBI WGS metagenome assembly SKEJ01 (sample SAMN11008812, study PRJNA524170) | human gut metagenome | biome: Human fecal sample; material: Feces; isolation source: fecal sample from pouch patient p31 | host: Homo sapiens | place: Israel: Tel-Aviv | collected 2015-06-02 | reverse complement strand
GCTGGGTGGTGGGGGTGCCGGCCGTGACCATGAGCTTGATGGTGATTTCCGGCGGGTAGGGGTGCCATCCCTCCCATGTGAAATCAGGTGGTTCTATCCAGATGCTGGCCTTGCCCGGTGAGGGTTTGACCAGCGTGGGATCGTCGGTCACCTGTGTGACGATGCCGCCGAGCCCCGTGAGCTTTTCGGTCAGTTCGGCGACCGTGTTGTCGTAGTCGCTCATGACACCCCCATGCCGGCGGGTATGCCGGCGGCGCGCAGTTTCGGCCATGCGCTGCGCATCGGGTCGGTGCTGATTCTGAACGGTTCCACGCCGTCCACGGTCAGGCCGACGATGCCGTTGCGCGCGTCCTTCGCCTGCCATAGATCGAGGGAGATGCCAAGCACCACGTCATCGAGCAGTGGTTGTGCCAGTGTGTAGCCGGCGATGTGTGGGGCGAGGTATGCGCGCGCGGTCTTCAGCATGTCCGATAGCGTGGGCCTGTCGTCATCGTCCATGGTCCCGGCGAGATAGGCCAGTCTGCTGGTGAGCGGGTCCTGTTCGGTGTCGCTCATGGTCAGGCGGCGGCGAACTTGACGGGCAGGATGCCCTGCTTGAACGTGGTGCCGAACGCGGCGTAGCCGTAGACGCTGAACTGGCGGGTCAGGTTGATGATGTTGTCGGCCTGGAGCTGGAACGGGGAGCCGTTGGACTCCCACATGGTCACGGCGCTCTTGTCCATGAACACCACGGTGCCGTTCGGCGCGCCATCGAGCATACGCACGTCCTGGCGGAGCAGTCGGCCGCTGATTGATGCCGGGTCGAGCGAGCCGAGCGTGTCCGAGCCTTGGCCGGAGACGTCCAGGAAACGGTTGCCCTCGTCGGTCAGGTGCGCGATGGCCTTGAACACGTCCGGGCTCACGCCGATGTAGTCCAGGGTTGCGTTCACGTCGTCGAACTTGGCCGATGCGTCGATGATGAGATCGATCCAGTCGTTGGGCTTCAGAGCATCGGCGGTCTTTCCCACGGCCAGTTTGTCCGTGTCGCCAATGGCTTCGATGGAACCGTAGAGCGCGGTTCGGGCCGCGTTCTCGGTGGCGCGGGCGTAGGCCGCGGTCAGGCAACGCATCTCGAAGCTCACGTCCCCCACGGGCATGCGTTCGATGCGCTGGCGGCTCAGGTCGCCGTAGCCGCCGTATGTGTCGATGACGGCGGATTCGTCGCCGAACGTGACCTTGCCGAAGGGCAGCGAGTCGCCTTCCTTCGCCTGCTTGGCGACGGTGTGCGTGTCGGATTTGAGCACGAGATAGCTCATGCTCATTCCCTCCGCCGGCAGGGGCTGATGGGTGAGCAGCGTGGCGATCTTGCGTTTCTGCTCCAGAATGCGGATGCGGTCGGCGATCCAGGTGGGTTGCGGGTCGGCGTCCGCCACTACGGAACCGGTGTAGTCACGGGACAACAGCGCATTGTAGGCTTCCCGAGCCGCTTCGGCCTTGCCGGTGTCGTCGGACACCAGCGCCTTGAGCAGTTCGCCCTGGCTGTGGTATTCGCCCAGCGGCGACGTGCCGCGCTGCTGATTGAGACGGCTGGTCAGCGTGGTCTCGATGCCGCGCAGAATCTCGGCCTGTTCGTCCTGGCGGTTGGTGAGCTTGGCCAGGGCTTCGGTCCATTTCTCGGCCTGTTCGGTCATTGGGGTTTCCTCCTGATTGTTGTTGCGATGGTTGGTGAGTTTCGCGTTTTCATAGGCCGGCCAGCTCACGAGGCTGGTCTCCAAGAGCCGGACCTTCCTGCGATGGGTCACGCCGTCCTTGTCCTTCCGGTCCTCGATGGGAACGAAGCCCACACTGAGCGAATCAAGGGCCCCCTCGTCCAGCAGGGCCACGGCGTCGCGCCCCTGCTGGGTGTCCGCGATGCGCGCGGTGATGTGCAGGCCGTCCTCGCGGTTCTCGCCGGATGTGATGGAGCCGATAAGGGTGTCGTGCTGGTAGTAGAGCTTCGCGGAGTCGAGCCCCTCGAAGACGGTGTCGGGGTCGAAGGTCTCGCGTTCGCCCCACACGTCGATGACGTCGCCGAACGGCACGGCCACGCCCTCGATGGTGCGCCCGTCACCGTCGTCCTCGGAGCGGGCGAGCATTCGCCCCTTGAATCCGATTTCATGCTTCATCGGTGTTTGTTCCTTCCTGTGAGCCTCCGAGCGGGGGCATGTTCTCCCTTGAGCGGGCTTCGTCCACGGTCATCACGCCGGCCTCGATAGCGATCTTGTAGGTCTCCATGCGGGTTTTCGTGTCCGAACGGCGGAACGAGTCCCAGCCGAAATCGATGGTCTGGCCGCGTGGTATCACCATGCTCAGCGCGTCCTTCATCGGCTGCACGTAGGCGTTGAGGGTGAAGTCAGCGAACTGGCTCCATTCCTGTTCCACGTTGCTGTAGGTCAGGCTCGAACCGGATTCGGCGAGCATGAGCTTGGGCGGGATGCCGAACAGTCGGGAAAGCAGGGTGGTGTCGAATTTCTGGGTTTCCAGATACTGCATGTCGGACGGGCTGAGCAGCAACGGCGTGTAGGTCATGCCCCCGCCGATGACCTTGACGCCCTTCATGTTCTTCTCGAACCGTTGCTTGGTGTTGGTGGCGATTTCGTCGTTGATCATCTTGTCCGTGGAGAGGATGCCGGACGGCTGGGCGGGTTCGTCGAACCACATGGCCTTCGCATCCCTCGCGTCCATGGCACCGTTGATTTCCGCACGGCCGGCCTCCACGGGTCCCAGTCCATGCAGTCTGCCGGGAATGCTCACGAACGGCAGGTGAAGGATATCTTCATCGCGGTAGACGTTGCCCATGTACCCGTATTGCTTCCACGGGTTCGCGGGGTCGCCGCTCAGGTCCGTGATGCTCACCAACGAGGCGGGCAGCACGCGCAGACCTTTCACGGTGCCGTCCAGGCCTCTCAATTTCAGCCAGAACGCCTCGCCCCGCACCACCATGTCGCCCACGGTCAGACGGACGAACTCGCTGCGATGACGGTTGGGGTCGGGGCGGGAGATTATCGGCAGTTGGGGCACGATCTCCACGCCATCGCGCAACTGACGAAGGGGCAGCCCCGCGATGCTGGTCTCCAGAATCTGGACGGCGCGAAACACGGTGCTGTAGTGCAGCACGTCGCGGTCGGCCGGGGTACGGGCCGGCGGGGTCGTCAGCGGGCCTTCCGGTCCGGTGGCCGCGCGGTAGGCCGGTGCCATCCGGTTGAGCAGGCGTTCCACGAGATTCATGGCCCCAACCATGCACCGGCGCGGCCGGTTCTGTCCATGACGATGCGGCATCCAGCGGCATTGGGCGGCATCCAGCGGCATGTCGTCAGAAGACCTGGATATCGTCGGCCTCCCATTCGGGCAGGTGCATGTATCCCCAGTAGGCCATCGTCATGGCCTCCAACGCGCTCACGTCGCCGGCCGAACGGTTCCACAGCCATGCGTCGCCGCTCTTGCGTTTCGTGGCCCTGCACACCTGCTCGTCGGCCAGCCTGTCCGAGGCGTGCGTGAGATTATGTTGCTCCAACGCGCTTACGAACGATTGCGGGGCCGTCACCGCATCTGCCGCCCTCATGTCCGACAGCCGGTAGACGCGCTCGAACGTGTGCGGGTCATGGGCATTGGCGAGCACATCGGCCAAGGCGGCGGAGGGGCCGCGCGGGTCGATGCATACCGGTGCCCTGTAGTCGTTTTGGAGGGCCAGCAGTCTCGCGGGCGATTCGCCGGTGCCCGGCAGGTCGTCAACGATCTGCACGAGCGGCGGCAGTCCCCCGCCAACGCCGATGCAGGCGGCTATCACCGTGTGGGTCGCGTCCAGGGGCACGCCCACGCCGAAGCACACGCGCATCCCATGCTCCGGCGTGACCGGCTCGTCCATGGTGTCGGCCCACAGCAGGGAGTCGATGGCCCTGTCTGTGCTGCCGGCGTCGCGGATGTTGCCGAACGCCCTCGCCCAACCCTCCGCGTCGTCGTCGAACTGACGGCGGAACCCGGCCAATTGGTCGAAATCGAACAAATAACCGGCCCCCGGGTGATATCGCCATATGGTTTCGAGATCCTCCGGGTCGGCATCGAACGGTATGCCGAAATCAAAGAACGCGGTACGGTCGGGGATATCGCCGGCCCTCAGCCTGTCCAGGCGGTCGTTGAAATACTCGCTGCTGGCGTTGCCCTCCGTGCTCGTCCACCATATCTGCGGTCTCACGCCGGTGAGCTTCAGGCGCGTGGTGGTCGTGGGGATGAAACCGTCCTTGAGGTTCTTCGCCTGTTGTTTTGACAGGCTCCATACCTCGTCCACGTTGATCAGGTCGCCCTGCACGCCGTGGCCGGCCGCCTCGGTCGCGCCGCCCGGCCGCAGCTGGCTGCCGTTCTTGAACTCCAAGGCCATGCTGCCGTTGCTCAGGCGGGGTGGTTTGGCGAGTTTCCGCAGTCTCGATTTGCGCCATGATTTGACGAAATCGCGAAACTGGTCGTTGGCGTCCTTGCCGGTCTGGGCGAGATACCAGGTCTTGCGGTCCGGCCCCCACAACGAGTTGCGCACGTCGTAGCTTTTGGTGATGGTGGTCTTGCCCGCCTGTCGTTGGACGGTGAGCACGAGTTCGTCGTACCAGTAGGTGCCGGTGGACGGGTCGATCTCGCTGATGACATCGATGACCTGGCGTTGCCACGGGATGAGTGGCTTGCCCAGCAGTTCGCTGAACCTGGCCACGAGAGCGCCGTCGGTGGCGCGTTCCTGGTTACGCGCGGTCGCGTGGCGCGGTTGCAAGGATGGCGGCTGGTCGTGGTTCATCGCGCCGCCTTGCCCAGCAGTTCGGTGATTTCGGGGTCGTCGTCCATCGTGTCGTACATGCCCTCGAGCTGTTGGATATAGCCCAGAAGACTGGTCATGTTGCGGCTTATCTCGCGGCCGCGCGCGTTCTGCACGTCGATGTTGCGGGCGATGCTCAGCATCGATGAATAGATGAAGTCGGCCATCGGGTTCTCGGCCTTGCCGTCCCGGTACTCCTTGATGAACTCCCGTGTGGCCTTTTCCTGCGGTCCTTCGATCAGTCCCGCGTTCTCCAAGCCCTCGAAACCTGTCATGAGAAATTGCTCCAATCACAGTAATGGTGTATATTCCCTGTTTGAAGCATTTTCATAGCCTGATTTTGGGGTGCCGTCCCTATTTTCGGGCTTTTTTTATTGTTTTGTGGGGAACCAAAAACGGTGGGCGCGGGGTGTTCCTTCGCTTCGCTTCTCAAAAAAACGACGGTCACCATGCCGGCCGCGCCGGTTGCGAGCCGATCAGGCCGGCATCGGGTCCGTTGGCGAGCCCGAGGGCCGCGAGCCTTGACCTGCGAGCCTTGAGCCTCACATCGATGCCGGTCTGAGTGATGCCCTGCCGGTACCACTGGAGCACGCCGGCCTGCAACCGTTTACCAACGTCCATGCCTCGCGCCCTGAGCCTGTCCATCACCTCCTGCTTGCCGGGGTCGCAGACCGTGATGTCATAGTCCAGGGCTATCCACTCGTCCAGCAGCCGAGGGCTTCGCGGCGTGAAGGGCAGGGTCTTCACCAGCCACAGCTCCACCGGTTCCGTGACGCGCACCATGTGCCGGTAGGCCCCGTACCATGCCCCCGATGCCATACGCCTCACCCATTCCACGGTGACGTGCTCGGCGTCCGAGCCCGGCATCATGGCCTTGGCCAGTGCGTCGAAGTCCAGCACCACGGCCCCCGGTTGCCGGTGCATGTCAACGTACGTTGACTTACCGCCAGCCGGAGGGCCGATGACCGCATGGATAAGCGCGCCATACCCGTTAAGCGTCCGGTCGCCCCGAAGCGAGTTGCAGTGCTTGCACGCGCGGCGAAGGTTCGCCGGTACGGTGGGCCCGCCCGCGATATGCGGCACGATGTGGTCCGTGGTGTCGCTGTGCTTCGTGCAGCCGGGCATCCCCAGCCAGCAGTCGTTGCCCCACCGCTCGATGACCTCGGCCGAGACGACTGGCGGCACACGTTGCCTATCCCTTCTGCCCGGCATGACGCCACCTTTCCACCTCGGCGCTCTCGTACCGGACCAGCCTCGTGCCCGGCCAGCGCGTCCAACGCGGCCCCTTGCCCACTTCCTGCCGCCACTTGCGCACCGTATCCGGCTTCACGTTCAACAGTTCGGCCACCTCGACCGTCGTCAAATACCCCATCATCCCTCCTAGATCAAACTCATGCGAGACTGCATCTGCACGGTCGGCTGAGCCGCCTCGGCCCTGCGCCTGAATACGCTTATCTGCCCCTGCGCCCACAGGTCGAACTGGCGTGCGTCCAGCGTCCACGCGCCGCCGACGCGCCGCACTCCCATTGCCGGCCAGTCGCCTCCCAACGCGGCCAGTTCGGTGCCCTTGCACAGACGCAGGGCGTTCAGCACGCGCGGCGAATCAGGAAGCCCAGTGTGCTGTTCCTCGGCCAACGCAACGATGGAGAGCCGGAAGCCCTCCAACAGGTCGGCCGCGTCATGCGGAGCACTCCACGGGCTCAACGCCTCGGCAAGGCTCGGTTTCGTGCGTGCCATCAGTCCATCACCCAAGCCCACGAGCCGGTCCACCGGGCCAACGCCTGCATGGCCTCGCGCGCATCCCAGCAGCGCATCCCGTACTTGCGGGTCTTCGAGACGGGGCATTGCGCCAACTGCATCATATGGAACGCCTGGTTGTCGTCGATGCGCCCGTTACGCCTGGTCAATCCGGCCCAACGCGCGATCTGCTCGATGGTCACCAGAAACGATTCCGTGGTCTTCCTCGACTGGATGAACTCGTTGAGCTTCGGAAGCAACCGGATACCCGCGTCCTTCAGATTAATCTCGAACGTTGCTCTGCTCATAATCTGTAATCCCCTTATCGTTTTCATGTCCCTTTTGGGAGTGAGGCTGGAGAGGTCAAGACCCGAAGATTCTCGGCCGAGACGCGCAACACGTAATCTCGGCCGAGAATCCTCAAGTGGGTCTCGCTTTCGGTCGGTCGGCCGTCGATTGCAAGAGCAGGCCGAAGCCTGCCGGGAATGGTCCCCAGATCCAGCTCCACACAATCGCGTGGTATTGCTGCCCGATTCCGCCTTTACCAGCGGCTGGATAGGGTCGGTGGCAACCTCTTAGTCTCGCTAATACCGCAGTTGCAATGCGGCTGACTTCGCGCCACCACAGCGCGCCTAGGTATGCCTAGCCCTAGCCATACGGGGCATCAACGGCATTACATTCTCGATGGCCCGAATAGCGTCGGGCACGCATACGAACGCCTAGAGGCGTCTAAAGATACCTAGAACTACTCAGGCCCGTCCGGCAGGATGTCTAGGCACGAGATCAGCGCCCGCGTCTCCTCCCGGGTGAACGCATACAATTTCGCCATGCAGTCGCCGCGCTCCGTGTACGGCGTGACCACCAGCATCACGCCGTCACGGGTACGCACCGACTGAAACCGGTAACCCATCGACTTCGGCGCACCCCTACTCATGGCCAAACCTCCCGCCGATACGCTCCGGCACATCCGCCAGAACCATGCCCGCACACAGACAGATCACGCCAACGCAAGCCCACAAGCCCACGACGGCCAGAATCAAACCCACGAACACCGCACAGAACACGAGAACACCCTTATAAAGCCCGTGCATGCTTCGCCTCCCTAATCACGCGCGCGATCTCGCGGTTGATGGTCACCATGTCGCCCATCGACATGCCACCAACCGCGAAATAATCACCATCCACACTGAAACTGATGCCGAACTCGTACGGGCTCCCCGCATCACCGGTCAGCCTGAACTCCGCATTGAAACGGTTGCTACTCGATTCCGGGTCAAACACCGACATTGTCAGCCCTTTCCAAAGCCTCATCGATCACTTCCCGCCAACGCAGAAGGTCGGTACGGGAAACCCGCATGCTCAGGCCGGCACCCGGGCCGAAATAATCCGGGAAATCAGCTACACAGCCCCTGCTGTCGCTGGAATTGGCCACAACAATCTGCAACTCCTGACTCATTGCCTCACCTCCATCGGTCGAATGGTTGAAAAGGGTTCCTTCCCCCGCCGTAGGCTTGAAAAGGAAGAACCAAGCCACATGACGAACGAACGAAGGAAGGAAGAATCATGGGAGTTGATGTGATAGCCTCTCTTGCTTTCGCCGGTATTTCCGCCGTCGGCGCCGGTATCGCCGCCATAGCTGCGGTAATAACCAATAAGCAAGCGCAAGGATCCAATGACATTGCCACGCAAGCGCTCGGGAAGAGCGACAAAGCGAACGAGTTGAGCGAACGCGCGAACCAAATCGCACAGGAGGCGCTCGAAGTCAGCAGGAGCCAGTACCTCAGAGAGACGACTCACGAGGTCGTCGATTGGGCACTCGAGATTGACGACGCAGGAGTGTTCGCCCTGTCCAATATCGGCGCCGATTCTGCCCATAATGTGGTTGTGATCGTTACGGGCGTTCCCGAGGAAGGATGCGAGTCCGCAAAATGGAGACTCAACGAGTCTCGGAGGATACAGGACGACGTTCCGGCCGGCGGCCAAGTCATTGTCGATACGCCGCAAATACGCGATGTAATCGAGCAGGCTAGGGCAACTTTCCTTTTCGTCCCCGGCGTCTATGATCACATGGCGCACATGGACGTTGAGGTCACAATCTACTGGGAAAACTCCGTAGGTGTCCTCTCTGCGAAGGTCATTCAACGTCATTTCGACTAGAATTTGCGCCGGAGTCATTTGGCCGTCAATTCGTTGTATCGCGCCACTGTAGAGAGCAATAAACCGCCTATCGAGCAGAACATATTGCCAAAGTCGGAAGCGATAGCGGGGGTGTCCATGATGGCGTCGAGCATGTGAGGATCAAGGTCCTTCGCCTTGCCGTCCGCTCCCACGCAAACGCGAAAGATCGTGGTTTCGTGGCCATCTGCAAGTTCGGCAACCAATTTCACGGCTCGAAAGTCAGAAGTTTTCATCACGCCACCTCCAAGGGTTGACGGCCTAATAGAGCGTCGCTGGAGACGTTCAGCCAGCTGGACAGTGAGGATATTTCTTCAGCGGAGAAGCGAATTCTGCCGGCCAGTTTGTTAGAAAACGATGCTTCAGAAATGCCGAGTATGCCGGCACCGTCTTTCTGCATATATCCGCGAGCTGCTAGTGCGCCGCGTATTCGATTGCTCACTAGATTAGGCTCAGACTTAGTAGATTGCTTCATGGCTCAGATTTCTACCATAGAAACTCAGTGTATGCAAATCTTTCTGAGTTTCTGAGCTTATTGACTTAGTTCTGTGCTAATCTAATTGCTATGACAACAACGTTAATGAGCCCTAAGGCAACCGTTGGGGCAGATGATTTGCAGTCGGTTGTAACTCGCAATATGCGTGTAGCTCTTGCCCTTCGTGGGCGTAACCAAAAAGACCTTGCGGGGGCTATAGGCATCACTGAGCCGAGCCTGTCGGCGAAGTTCAAAGGCAAGACTTTGTGGAACCTCGTGGATATAGAAAAAGCCTCAGGTTTCTTCAATGTGAAACCTGAGGCGTTGGTAGCGGGGCATGGATTTGAACCATGGACCTCTGGGTTATGAGCCCAGCGAGCTACCGAGCTGCTCCACCCCGCGTCGGCTTGTCTCTCAGACAGCTCTATCTACAATAGGTGCAGATTCCAGAAAGTCAACATCGGCGTGTCGCGTCATCTTCCCGCGGTTTTAAAACGTGAATTGGCTCACGCAGCGAGGGGTTTGGGGCGGAGTCGGAGTCGGGGTAATAACGCGCCATAAATGGCCGTTATAGGAATGCCCTGAACCGTTATCCCGAATATTGACATAATAGGAACATGCCTATCAAGATCCCCAGTGGCCTGCCGGCCAGAGATATCCTCGATTCGGAGCGCATCTTCGCTCTGGAGAAGCCCGAGGCGGAGCGTCAGCGCGTCCGCCCGCTCAAACTGGTGATCCTGAACTTGATGCCTAAGAAAATCGAGACTGAAACACAGCTGCTGCGTCTGATTTCCAAGTCGCCGCTGCAGGTCGAAATCGACTTCATGAAGACCTCCACGCATGAGGCCACGCACGTTTCCGCCGATCATCTCGTCAAGTTCTACGAAAACCTCGATGCGTTCAAAGACAACTATTACGACGGTTTTGTGGTCACCGGCGCGCCTGTAGAGCATATGCCGTTCGAAGATGTGGACTACTGGGACGAGTTCAAGACGATTCTCGACTGGGCCTCCACCCATGTGTTCTCCACCATGTACCTGTGCTGGGGTGCGATGGGCGCACTGTACTACCGTTACGGCATCCACAAGGTGGATTACCCCGAGAAGATTTTCGGCGTATTCCCGCAGTACCTGCAGGATGAATACTGCTTCCTGACCAATGGCTTCGACGAGATTGATCTGCAGCCGCACTCCCGCCTCGCCGGCGTGAACGAAAACGAGGTACGTGCCAACCATGACCTTCAGATCTTGACTTGGGGGCCGCAGTCCGGCCCGGGCCTGATCGCCACGCGTGACTTCTCCGAAGTGTTCGCGCTCGGCCATTGGGAGTACGGCAAGTACACGCTCGCCGAAGAATACGAGCGCGATATGGCCAAGGGCATGACCAACGTGCCCTTCCCGAAGAACTACTTCCCGCATGACGATCCGAAGCTGGAACCGTTGTTCGCCTGGCGCGCCCACGCCAATCTGCTGTGGCGCAACTGGCTCAACTGGGTGTACCAGACCACGCCGTATGACCTGACCGAGGTGCCGCAGCTCAGGGCTGAGAAGAAGCTCGGTACTGATCGTTCGATTCGGCATGAGCCGAGCGGGCCGCGCCAGGATGATTTCAAGCCGTTTGTGCATGACGGGTATGGGGTGATTCAGGGCTGAGCCTACGATCTCCCCTCAGTCGCCTACGACGACAGCTCCCCTCGACGGGGAGCTCCTTTGCTTCTCCTTCACGGCTCGGCCCATCAGAGGGAGCTACTGTTGGAGGTTGCGTTCGTAGCGTGGACGGTTGTTCGTCCACGATGTGGACGGCTTGATGAACGTAATGCCACACATCCGCGTAATGCGACCAATAGTGCACAACGTTCGCGAAACGCCCGGGAAAACCTTGCAGCAGTAGGGATTTCAGGAGACTCGCCGGTATAATATTGACATTGTCTAGACGCAGGCAAATAATCACTCTTCAGTCATTCGGAGCCGAATGCCCAGCGCAGACTCCGTGTCCATGCCCGGCAGACTCCACACCGAGGAGACAAAAAAAAGACGAAAGTAACGAGCACGTCACATTTGCCTGCCCGGTGGGTTTAAACTGACACCTGACATTGAAGAAGCAGGAGGCGTGATATGGTCGGTTCGCTCAGCGCAGGATTGCTGTTGGCTGACGAGGCAGGCGCTCATCTGCCCTCGGTTGATGACTTCCTTCCCCCGGAGATTCTGTTCCAGGGAACTCCGTTTGCCATCAACCGCATTATTTTGATTCGTATCGTGGCAACCATCGTGCTGTTGGTGGTGCTCGGCGTGACCGCAAAGCGCGCCAAGCTCATCCCCGGCCGTTGGCAGGGCGTAGTCGAGTACGGTCTCGACTTCGTGCGCGACAAGGTCGTGTATGACGTGATGGGTGAGGCCCGTGGCAAGCGCTACGTGCCGATGATCACCACCCTGTTCTTCACGATCTTCATTTTCAACCTGTGCGGCATCATTCCAGGTATGAACATGGCGGCCAACGCCACGGTGGTCATGCCGCTCGTGTTCGCTGTCTGGACACTGATCCAGTACTGGATCGCCGCCATCCGCTCGCAGGGCCTCGGCCACTATCTGCGCCACGAGCTGTTCACCCCCGGTGTGCCGTGGCCGGTCTATTTCCTGCTGGCTCCGATCAACCTGCTTGAGCTGTTGATCATCCGCCCGGCCTCCCTGACCATCCGTCTGTTCGCCAACATGGTTTCCGGCCACCTTATGGTCGCCACCTGCCTGGCGTTCGCACAGTTCTGGATGGTTGACGCGGTCAACAAGCTGCAGGGCATCCCGGTGGGTGCGCTGTGGTTCGCCGGTGGTTTCGCCATGACCTGCTTCGAGGCGTTCGTCGCCTTCCTGCAAGCCTACGTCTTCGCGATTCTTTCCACCGTGTACATCAACCTGAGCTTCCCGGAAGAGTGACGGGCGACTAACCCGCCGCTTCCGGTCCCCGGTCTGGGAAAATCGCAGACCGACCAAACCCCAAGATTTATAACGTCGCCAAGTACGTTAGAAAGGAAACACAATGGATATCATCACCCTCGCAGAGGTCGCCGGCAACCTGTCCGTCATCGGTTACGGTATCGGTACTCTTGGCCCTGGCATTGGTCTGGGCATCCTCTTCGGCAAGGCCATGGAATCCACCGCTCGTCAGCCTGAGATGTCCGGCAAGATCCAGACCATCATGTTCATCGGCCTGGCTCTGGTCGAGGTGCTGGCACTGATCGGCTTCGTCGCCGCCCTGATCATCTGATCTGCGCAGATCAACAGACGAAAACCGATTATGTCCATCACTGAAAGGAGGGCTTGATGACACAAGCAGCAAGCGGGATTGACCTGTTCATTCCTGAGGTTTATGACATCGTATGGTCGCTGATCATTCTTGTCATCGTTGCGGTGTTCTTCTACAAGTTCTTCATGCCGAAGTTCAATGCGATCTTCGACGAGCGCGCCGCCAAGATTCAGGGCAACATCGCCAAGGCGGAGCAGGCTAGGAAGGACGCCGACGAGGCCAAGGCCAAGTATGAGGCCCAGCTGAGCACCGCCCGTGTGGACGCCGCCAAGATTCGCGACGACGCCCGTGCGGAAGCGTCCCACATCATCGCCGACGCTCGTTCCCGCGCCGAGTCCGATGCGGCCCAGATCACCGCATCCGCACAGCGCTCGATCGAATCCCAGCACCAGCAGGCCATCGTCTCGCTCAAGGGCGAGGTCGGCGCACTTGCCACCGCCCTGGCCGGCAAGATCCTCGGTGCCAAGCTGGAAGACAACGACGTGCAGTCCTCGATGATCGATTCGATGATCGACGACCTGGGCGCCAAGAAGTGACCGTGACCATCCGTAACCAGAAAGGGAGGTGACCATGCGAGGAGAGGCATCACGTATTGCAGACCGCGAGTCGCGTGATTCGCTGGCCCCGAAACTGCGCGACACCCGTGAGGACGCGTGGCGGATCGGCAACGAACTGTTCACGATCACCAAGGTGCTCGATGACAGCATTCAGCTGGAGCGCGCACTGACCGACCCGTCCCGCCCGGTTGCCGACAAGGTGGCCGTCCTGAAGGAACTGCTCGGTGACAACGCGCATCCGATGACCATGGAGATCATGACTGACTTGGTCTCCCGCCGTTGGAGCCGTGCGCGCGACATCGCCAACGCAGTGGAAGACTTCGGCGTGGACGCCATGATGTACTACGCGGACGCCACTGACGCCACGCTGCAGGTATCCATCGAGCTGTCCGAGCTGCATTCCGCACTGCTGAACCTGCCGGTCGTACGCGCCAAGCTGTACGACTACCAGGCCACCAGCGAGGCCCGTGTGAAGCTGTTCCGCGAGGTGTTCTCTGGCAAGACCCTGAACAAGGTCACCATGAGGCTCGCCGAACACGCCACTTGCAACCTGCGCCGCCGCCGCTACTTGGAGACCATCCAGTGGCTGATCAACAAGTTCTCCCGCCACATGGGCGAGTCGATGGTCACCGTGACCACCGCCACCCCGCTGAAGAAGGAGCAGATCAAGCGACTGGTCGAGGTCTACTCCGCCAAGGTGGGCCGTCAGGTGCACATCAACTCGGTGGTCGACCCGACCGTGCTGGGTGGCATGCGCATCCAGGTGGGCGACGAAGTCACGGACAACACCGTGGTCGCACAGCTGCAGAACTTGCATCGCAAGGTGCAGACGGAGGCGACTCCGGCCTGACCGGCCGAGCCAATCCGTCCAACACCACACACAAGCAAAGACTTGACTGAACAATAACCAATAGAAGGAGTGATCATGGCAGAACTGACCATCGATCCCGCCTCGATTCGCAAGGCCCTCGACGACTTCGTGTCGTCGTACAAGCCGAGCGACACCCCCACCCAGGAAGTGGGCTATGTCGCCACGGCCGGTGACGGCATTGCACACGTGACGGGATTGCCTGGTTGCATGGCCAATGAGCTGCTGACGTTCGAAGACGGCACGCTCGGCCTGGCGTTCAACCTTGACGCCCGTGAGATCGGCGTGGTGATCCTCGGCGATTTCGCTGGAATTGAGGAAGGCCAGGAAGTGCGACGCACCGGCGAAGTGCTTTCCGTGCCCGGCGGCGACGGCTATCTCGGCCGCGTCGTGGACCCGCTGGGCAAGCCGCTCGACGGCCTCGGCGAGATCCAGGGCATTGAGGGTCGTCGTATCCTCGAAGCC